>FUFK010040827.1_pt1 | contig 35871 bp, 59 predicted proteins | sample 1021851 | NCBI WGS metagenome assembly FUFK01 (sample SAMEA51879418, study PRJEB19060) | metagenome | reverse complement strand
AGATGGTGCTACCACAAAAGTTGCTATGGCTAATGAGGTTTTTGATACTGATAATTGCTATGATACTAGCACATATCGTTTTACACCAAACGTAGCAGGTAAATACTTTTGTTATGGTTTTTTACGTTTTGGAAGAACAAACTCTAATTCAACTGGTGGTGCGCAAATAATGATTTATAAAAATGGAGTAAATTCTGCTCAAATTGAATTATATGCCAATGGAACATTTAACTTAATGGGTTCTCATATCAGCACAATATTTGAAATGAATGGTACAACAGATTATTTAGAATTGTTTATATTTTGTGATGTAAATGCTGGTAATCCAAAAGTAGATACTGGCGGAAATAAAAATCATTTCGGTGCATACAGGATAGGAGATTAATTATATGGCAATTACACGTTTAGAAACAAATGCTATCGGCACAACGATACCAGTTACAAAAGGTGGTACTGGTGTAACAACAGCAAGTGCTTTAGCTAACACAGGAAATTTAGTTTTATTAAATACTGTTACTACAACAGATGCAACAGTAAGTGATATAGATTTTGACAGCACATATATAACATCAACTTACGATAAATATTTTTATATTGGAACTGTTATACCAGTAAATGACACAGTAGATTTTAGATTTAGAGTTTTTACAGGTGGCACTTTACAAAGTGGTGCTAGTGATTATGGAACTGGTGCGTATGGAGATGGTGGAGTTGATTACAATAATAATGGAATGTCAATGATAGAACTTCAACCTAGCATCGGTAATAATTCTTCGGCAGGAGAGGGTGCTAGTGTTTTTGGCTACATACATAATCCTATGTCATCAACACAACAAACAAGAATTGATTTTATATCTCAAAGAGGAACTAACTCATCAACACATGGTCTAAGAATGGGTGGTGGTCAAAAAAATGGAGTAAGTGCGGATAATGGAATAAGTTTTTTCTTTAATAGTGGAAATTTTGCATCAGGTTCAAAAATAACTTTATACGGAGTAAAACAATAATGGCTAGATATAAATTAGTTAATGGAGTTAAAGTTCAATTTACTGCTGAAGAAGAAACTTTAAGAGATGCAGAAGAAGCTCAAGCATTAATTGACAAACAAAATAAAGAACAAGCTAAAGCTGATGCAGAAGCTAACGCATCAACAGGAAAACAAAAACTAAAAGACTTAGGTTTAAATGATGCTGAAATAAAAGCGTTGATAGGATTATAATAAATGCCTAGAAAAGTTTCTGCTAAACAGTTTGCTGAACAAGCGACTGGTATAAGACTTTCAGCACACGAAAAGTTATGCAGCGAACGAATGCAGCTTTTACATAAAAGTATAGAAGAATTGAAAAGAGAAGTTAAATCATTGAGAAATGAAGTAAGCCAAGGCAAAGGAGCAATAAGGGTTTTAATTTTCCTAGGGTCTTTAGTTGCTGGAATTATAGGATTTTTCCAATTTAAATGAAATATGTTTTAGTTCTGTATGTATGCAGCTTTTTAAATTCTCCAATTACATGTAACGACAGCCATGTTGTACCTTTAGAATTTACAACTTATACAGATTGTATTTTACAAGGTTATAAATCTTCTCATAATACTTTAGCAGAAATATACGGTCCTAGAATAGAGCCAGAAAAACTTGCAATCAAATTTGAATGTAGAGGAGTAGGCGAAGAAGTTTAATGCTGTGGCTGCTAAAAACATTAAAGGTTTAGTTTGTGAACTAAAAGCTCAAACTAGATTATCAAAAAATTCTGATTTAATAGTCTTTGTTCCTCTTGGTGGTCTAGGTCCAGTTGACATTGTAACACTAAATAAAAGAACAGGCGAATACAAAGGCTATGATGTAAAGGCTTTTGCAAAGAGAAAACTGGGAGTTAAATTTAAAAATAAATTTGGCAAAATGGTTAGACGTTCTCCTGGTGGACGTATCAATAGAGGTCTAACAAAATTACAAAAAAAATTAAAAATAGAAATTATTTACGAGGTTTATTAATGGGACGAGTTATTAGAAATCCTGAAGATTGGGATAGTAAATGGGAAAATTTTAAATTTGAAGAGTTTACATGTAAGTGCGGTTGCGGACTAACTGAGGTTTCATCAGATATGCTGGACCTTTTACAAACAGCACGAGAAGACTTAAATCAAAGTATAGGGATTACATCAGGTTATAGGTGTCCTGAACATAATGCAAAAGTGTCAAGTACAGGAAGAGAAGGACCCCATACTAGAGGTGCGGTTGACATACATGTAAGCAACTCACAACACAGAAAAGAACTGATTGATTACTTTGCAAAAAAAGTATCAGGACTTGGAATAGCAAAAACATTTATTCATATTGACCTACTCACTTACGAGCATGGTTTTAATATGAGACCTAACGCTTGGATATATTAATTATGTGGAATGTAATAGGACAAATTGTAGGAACTGGTTTTAAGGTTATGCAAACAAGAAGCCAAACAAAACAAGTTAAGGCTCTTGCTGAACAAAAGCATTATGAAAAAATGCTTGAAGGTGAAATACAATACGAAGTAGCAAAACAAAATGCGATGGATAACTCATGGCGTGACGAGTGGTTTACCGTGTTACTGAGTTTGCCGTTGTTAATAATTTTTGGTTCTATTTTTCTTGATAAGCCTGAATGGATTGCAAAACTTAAAGAGGGTTTTGAAACCATGAACCAGCTGCCTGAGTGGTATATTTACGCGTTGCTTGCTGCCATCGCGAGCAGTTTTGGACTAAAGGTTACGGACTTAGCAATCAAGAAGTTTAAAAAATAATGGCTAAGAGGAAATTCAAGGAAGTAAATTTTGAAAGACCTAAACCTAGAAAACGTCCTGGACGACATACAAAAAGACCTAACAAAAAGTACACGAAAAAAAAAAATCGAGGACAAGGAAGATAAAAAGTTTTTAGAAGACTTAGCACATAACACACCAAATAGTGATATGTTTATGGAGGATGAATGATAACAAAAATAATCGAAAAATTTTTTAAGCTATTAGATAAAGCTGCTAATTGTATTGATAAATTATTTAAAAAAATTTATGAAAAAAAATAATGATTTTAAATTTTTACTTCCAGTAATAGGTGCAATACTTTTATCACTAAGCGCCTGGACTTTAATTTCTATAACAGAATTACAAGCAACAGTAAGCAGCATACAAAATGAATTAATTAACGTTGACAAACAGTTTGGAAGAATTTTTTATTGGTTTGACAAGTTTACCGCAAAGTAACTTGTGTAAAATTTGTGTAAGGAATATTTTCAATCTGCAAAAGTATAATTAACTCGCTGGTTTTTTATATTACATTTTGTCAACGAACATTTGCGAACATTGATATTTCAGATTGAAAAATAAGAATAGTAGTTGAAACTCAGACGGTTTTCTAAACCGTGGGTCGGAGGTTCGAATCCTTCAGGGCGCGCCATTTTCCTAACTTTTTTTTGCGCCTATGGTTTTTTGTGTAAAAACTTGTGTAAACTTGGAAGTTTTTTTATTTCTAAAAGCCTCAATCATTTCTTTAAAAGGTGGCTTAGATTTCCATAAATTATTATTAAATGTACTGTAACCTATAAATTCTGCATCTATTTTTAGGCTATTACAAAAGTTACCATATATATCAAAACAAGAATTATCTCGTCCATCATGGCAGAAAAACATACCTTCATTAGTGGCTGGGTCTTTGTCTGCACAAACAATCCAGCCACCGTCATTTGAAAAGAGCTGCTTGTTACAATAATAACAAGAACCCACAAATAAATTACCCGATGATAACTTTTTCGATTTCACCATTTTTTATTGCGTTCGGGTAATCGTATTCTTCCTTAATAAAAAAGCCATGCATGCTGCAATCCAAAATTTTACTCAAAGCATACAAAACAATTCCATTTGTTTTGTTAATACCTTTTTCATATTTTTGAATTTGTTGGAAAGTAAATTCAAATTTACTTTTACCATCCGTTAAAAACAGGCTAAGTTTTTCCGCAACTCTAGTTTGCGAGTAGCCTTTTCTCATTCTATATTTTTTGAGATTAAAGCCTACAAGTTTAATTAAATTTATACTTTTTTCACTTTCATAAGCTTTAGTTTTGTTTCTTATCATTAGCGACCTTCAATACATCGCTGGCAATTGTGTTCAATTCTGTAAATGCATTATCAACTATAGGTAAATTTTTTCTTGTTTGTCTTTGATAATGTTTTCTAAAAGTTTTTAAATCCTCCCATCCAAATCTTTGTCTAAATTCTTTTTCTGTTAGATTTCCTGCATCAAAAACTAAACTTGATGACAGCTTACGAAAAGGGGACAATCCTCCCTTCCATTCAATATTATTTTTTTTTGCATGAATACTTAAATGTCTTATGACATTGTGTTTATCTAAATTAAATATTCTAGTTAAGTTTCCTTCCTTCTTTTTTTTTAAATCTATTTGCTTCCAGGTATGTAGAATATTTATTAATTCTTTTGGTAGTCTTACCTCTCTAAATCCCGCCTCAGTTTTTGCTGAGTTTGGCTCAAATACATTATCATTATCTAAAGTATTTTTTATGGTCCAAACACCGTCAGTAATATCTTCATAACATGCAGCCAAAACTTCATTTGTTCTTGCTCCTGTCAACAATGCAAAAGTAGATAAAACTTTGTAAACAAATCTTTTTTCTGTTTTAATTAATTTAACAACATCATTTTCAGTTGTATAAAATTCTAATTTATATTTATTTTTAAGTGTTGCAGGAACCTTGGTTCTGTATTCCAAAATTTTATTTAATTGATTTGTATAGAAGTTTTTCTCGTTCCAAAACTTTATGCACATTCTAAACGTTGCTAGGACCTTTTTATAGGTTGTGGCTGAAATAGTTGTTTTTTTGCCTGGAATTTGGCTCGTAGATAGACGGAGAAGGTACTTGTCCTTAAAATCCGAGTATAAGTATGCATCTAAAAAGACAGCCTCCTGTGGCTTTATATAAGGCTTTATATGGTGTTTAACGTGCTGCTTGTATGGCAAGCCTGAATGAGTTTTAATTATACCGTTTTTTATATCTGCATCTATTTTTTTACAGAATAAATCAAAACCATTTGTAAATGTTTGCCTTGTTACAGAATTATCTAACTCTATTTTTTCTAATTTTTGTTTTAATTCTTTTGCTTGTTTCTTTTCGTTCCAATTGAAGGACCCCTGGGTAACTCTTTTGTTTCCGATGATTTGATAAACTTTATACTTCTTACCGTTTTTATTTATATAAACAGGCATAGACAATTAATTATAAGTTATTACCAAATTGTCAACAAATATTTCTATTTTTAGTATTAATAATTTAAGGTGAAAATTGACGTAAAGGGAGCCTTAACAAAACTACAAGTTTTGGTTGTGATATATTCAGCTGCTTATAACTCTAATTGTTTNTTTTNGTCTTGCAGCTGCAATATGCTAACTAATTCATCGTTAGCTTTTTTTGCAATATGTAAAGAATTAACTGGATATTCTCCAATTTTATTTTTTACTTTGCTTATCTTGGCTAACAGATTTTTTCGAGATTTTTCCTTCTCTTTGATTTTCTCCGTCAGCTCTTGGTACCTTGTTATCATCGGCTCTTACCTCCTTTACATGAGAGTTTATCATTCGTAAGGAATTTTGCTCTATTTCTACAGTTGCATTTGGCGGTGGGGTACCCGTCTTTGCCAACTTTTCAACTGAAGGATTTTTAAATGTAAATCTTGCAACACATTCGTAAACCCATTCCTTTACAAATTCTTTTGTCATAATCATTTTTTTGACTTTTTTTTAAGCCTATTAAGCGCTTCTACTAAATAACGTAAATTGTCAATACTTTCCTCAATAGCTTCTTCAATCCATTGAATAGGATTTTTTTTAATTTCTCGCATGGTTTTTTTAAATCTTTTCATACCCTGCTTGTCTCTAATAATAATTCTATGAATAACTTCTTTTGTGTTTGGGTCCGTTATTTGATATTTTGCCATTATAAAATAGTTACACTTCTTGATTTACCGTATTTAACAGTAATATAATTTCTATCTTGTAATTGAATAATTACTTGTCTTACATGAGACTTAGAACTTAGTTTATTCGCCTCCTTAATTTCATCATAAGAAGGCGAATACTTGTGTTTCTTAATGTATGACTTAATAAAATCGTAAACCTTTTTTTGTTTAGGTGTAATTCCAAATTTTATTAAATCTTTTTTCATATTATAAATTTAAAAAATCATCAGCAGCACTAATTTGTTTTGGTGCGCTTTGACCTTTTTTCATTTGTTGCTTTACACTTATTTTTAGTGAGCCATCTTCTTGTATATAACCAGCGGCTGTATGATACCCTTCAAGACCTACAATCTTAAATGTAGCTGGCATATCTTTTTTTTGTTTTTCTACATACCTTGTGGTTAATACAAAATCTGGTTTTGTTTTACCGCTTTCGTATGTTTCGTTGCCTGGTGTCTTTTCAGGGTTTTTCCTTATGTTTATTGAACAAACAAAACCTGGCGGTAAGTTATTTTCTGCCATTAGGTTTTTCTCCTTTTGTTAGTTTATTTTGCAGAAGAGATAATTTTACAAAAAAATCTTCCTCCGCTTTGCTTTCAGCAAGTTGTTTTAATTCAATGTTATATTTTTGAATTAACTTGTTGAAACTTGTTTCATCTTTTTGGCTGAGAATATTTTTTTTTATTTGTTCAATTTTTAAATCAACAATCTTGTATTCTTTTTTTTGTTTAACTTTGTTTATTACAAAATCTTTTTTTCTATTTTTTATAAACTCAGGGTTTTCCTCTTGTGAAAAGAAATCTCCATGTATTCCTAAGCATTTTAATATAGCTCTATCGGCTGCTCTTTTTTCAGCTACACTTACATAATAACTAAAACTATTTGTTTCAGGGTGTACTTCACCTAAACTCTCATAAACATGGTTATCTTTTGTTGCCGTGCATTTTACAATTGCAGATTTTTTTTCAAAACTATTTTGACAAACCTCTAACTTTAATTGTATTCCATAATAAACAGCCATCTTTTCCACTGCTTTATGTACTAATACTAATTCTCCTGTTTCAGTTTCATAACCCAAACCCTTTTCAAACATGTAACTTGCAAATTGCTGTGGTGTTTTCATAGACCCCCATTTTTATTAACGAGGGGTGATTGAAAGTCAGTCTCACTATTGCCAGCAAAGGTTAATATATTTGTGAGATTAACTTTTGGAGTATTACTACTATCCACACCCCCCGTATCAAAGGCATTGAGAGAGAAAAAAATGACCATTATTAAAATGATGGCTAACTTAATTGTTTTCTTGCCTTCAATTTTGTTAGGCTGATATTTAAATTTATTCTTAAATATTATTGCCTGATAATTTATTGTATGTTTTTGTTCCATAATTTTAATGCATCCCCCGCTGTATCTATTTCATCGTTCCAATAAAAAGTGTTAATGTTTAAATCTACATCTTGGGTCCAGGTATTTTTACCCAGGTGTCTTTTAATTAATCGTTCTCTTCTTACGCAAGTTTGTCTAATTCTATCAAAATATTTTTGTTGGTGTTGTGGTTCAAACTCTTGGCAATTTTCAATTGAATAAATTTTGTATTCAGAACTATCAGCTAAAAGTAAATAAGGTTTTAGTCCTGTTGCTAAGGCATAAAAATTTGTTTGTAAAAAATTTTCGTAAGTTGGTTCAAGTTTTACTTTAGTAAACGAACGAGTTACACCATCTTTTAAAATTCTACCTCTTTTTTTATATTTTGTTTTAATTTCAATAACCTTTTCTCCATCTAACAAATCTCCTTGACCTGATACTGGGACCTCAGCTGGTTTAAATAAATACTGCAAAGGCTTTTCTGCATAGATAGGTGCTTTTAAATTTATTTCTTTTATACCTTGAACAACATTGTCTAATATTAATAAAAAATCTTTTCTGTTATTTTCGTATTGTTCTCCATCTGCTTGTGAAGTTGGTTTGTATTTATTGTATGCTTCAACAGCAAAATTATAATTTTTTTTCGTAAAAATTTTATTTATCATTTTTAAAAAATTGTTTTTTGTTTCTGTCGTAAATTGTGTCTGCAAATATTTTTGCAACTGCTTGACCTATAACTGCGCCTGCCTCCATCTTTGCATTGCTTGGCAACTCAGAACGTTGCTTAGGAGTTAAATATAAATATTCATAACCCCAACGGTCATCTGTTTTATTTATTTGTGATGGTGAATGATGATTAAATTTAGCTGTCTTGGTCCAGTCAGGTAATTCTACAACGCCTGCTTTTTCAAAAATTTTTTTTAATTCTTTGTCCATAAAACAAATCACTAACGTGATATGAACAAGAATTAACTTAATATGAAATTATGTCAACCCCATAGGTCACTGTGGTAGTCTAAATTGTATCTTATCATTATTGGTGCTGCTGCAATTATATTTTTTACAGGAACAGTTATAACCTTGGTTGCATTTGGATATATTTGAGATATTGGCTCTATATCGTAGAACATTCCAGGTTTTTTATAAGGAATACCTATAAAACTTTTTGTTTGTTTGTTATCTTTGAAAGATATTAAATTTAAACAACCGCTTTGTATGTGCATTTTTGTATGTTTTGGTAGTTTTTTTGTTATCCAAACTTCATTATGGCAATACAGACCTGGTGAGTTTATATAAATTACATTAAAATGCTTATAATCAATATTAAGAATTGATTTAACTAATAATTTTTTGTCTGTGTTTTTAATCATATCTTGGTTTTCGTCTAAAATATAATCTACTGCTATATCTTTTTTTGGAAATAATATTTGTTCAGGATTGATTTTTAAAAATGCACCTATTTTGGTCGCTTCTTCTTTTGACATTTGACGTGTGCCGTTTACATATCTATTAACAGTAACTTTATCTCGTTGAATAGCTTTTGCTACATCAGATTGAGGAATTTTATTTTCTATGAGATATTTTTTTAAAAAGTTTTCTGCCATATTCTCTTCAGTCTCCGCCGACCTTTGTAAGAGATTAATAACCTTTAATTTATCCTCTTTTTCCATAATGGCAAATTAATCATGAAAATATTTACACGTCAATATATATATTAACGAAATCATAGGTTGTATGATTAATTGTTTACAAGTTTTACCAAATCGGTATAGCTGTAAATATGAAACTTGAACAATTTAGAATTAAGAAAAAATTAACTCATAAAAAACTAGCTGAAAGCATTGGTATAAGCGGAAAATCGCCTGAGAGTACGGTACAGCGATGGTGCATGGGAAAGCGAATACCTGAAAAAAAATTTATGAATAAAATTAAAGATTTTACAAAAGGTAAAGTTACAGCAAATGACTTCTACCATTAGTTGAATATATGAAAACCAAAATTAAGAAAATTTGGCTTTGCAAATGGAAGGACATCACGGGGTCTGCGGATTGGTCCTCACCAGAACGGGCAGCTAAGGAAGAGCCTGCTATCTGTTACACCGTTGGTTTTATTGTGCATCAAGATAAACACAAAACTATTTTTTCAAATGAGTTCTCCCTGGTTGACCCTGCCGAGATAGGCAACAGAACAGTTATACCAAATTCAGTAATAGTTAAAAAAACTTTAATTCACACAATAAAGGAAGGAGGCAAACATGGCATGTAAAGAGCATAAGGAAATAGAAGAAAAATTAAAAATTTTAGATAAAGAAACACAAGTTTTAAAAAATATTATTGATAACAAACAAAAGATTATTGAATTAAAAGATGAAGAAATAAAAAATAAAAATGAAATAAGCGCATCCCATCAAAAACTTGTCGGAACTTTACAAAATAAAATTTCAAAATTAGAGCTAGAAAATAATCATTTAAAAAACCCTGTTGATAGTTACAGAAAACACGGGGGACTTTAATTGGCTCGATTTAATTATTTTGGTTTCGGGGACCATTTCAGCGAATACCATCGTCGTTTTGAAGGTGTTTCAGGAATCGACTTGGATTTTATAGAAACTTGTAAAGTTTGTTCAGAACCGCTGGCGTTTATTGAAACTGCGGTTGACAAAGGACAAACCTTTAAAACTACCACAACAACTGAGTGGATTGCAAGAGCCTGTAAGAAGCCATCTTTTTTAGTTTTTTATACACCTGGACAGGCAAAAGATGAAATTACAATGTTTAGATTAAAAAAACTTACACCCACAAAATCAGAAGAAGTTTACATGAAGCCGCTGGAATTTATTCGTATGCTTTTAATTTTACAAGATAAACACAAACCATTTTGCAAAGGTAAATAATGTCATTTTTTATAGGCGATGAAATAGTTTTAAAACATTCTAAATTATCGGTATCAGATAAGCTGGTTTATTTTTGCCTGGTTACTTTTTACAACAGAAAAACTGCTGCTTGTTATCCAAGAATTGCCACAATTGCAGAACGCCTGAAGTTATCAAAGCGGACCGTCCAACGCTCTCTTGCCAAGCTAAAAAAAAATAACTTGTTACAGATTAGAAGGAAACAATCTACAAACGAATATATTTTAATTAGGCAGCAACAATTATTAGAACAATATAAAGATAATACAATCAGCTTTAGAAGTGACAAATCTTACCTATCAGATACGCCAAATATGGTAGGTATTAATAGAACCATATATAATAGAACCAATTCTAATTTTAAAAATAAATATAAAAAATTTAATAATTTTAAAGCAGGGGGTGTTGCTAAACCTATTGATACTATTTTATATAATAATCAAAAATTGAAATATTTCGCGAGCGAGGGATTAAAGGATGAATACAGGGACCCGAGCGGAGCTATCTACACCAAAGATAAAATTACAAATAAAATTGAAAAAGTTGTCAGCAAAAAAAAAACTTTAAAATTTGACAAGTATTCTCGAAAAGCTGGTTAAGTGTTTCGAAACAGCTGCAAGAACTGATAGATACCTCCCAGGTTTAAAAAGACCTAAAGGGGGTGCGATGTATTCAATATTAGAGGTTCTTTACAGCCGTAACGAACACGGCTTTTATAATAAAAAAGGTATGAGGTTACAGGCAAACGCTAAAATGATAACTTGTTATGACTTAGCAATTGATTTGTTAAGCCTGGTTGATGTCCAGGAACGTCAAATTATATGGTCAAAAGCAAATAGATTTAAATATACACAAATCGGGAGGATGTTAGGTTTTGACCGTCGTAAGGTAAAAAATTTATATTTTTCAGCTTTATTTAAAATTGAAAACAAATTGAAAAATGACACGAAATTGCTTGCCAAAGTTGACAAAATTTAATACCAAAAAAAATATACTCGTCTAAAAAATGCCTGGGCGAAATAAACTTCTTAAACAATGTGAAAGTATGACAAGCGCAAGCGGTTACACGGTGCGTTGTAGAGCTAAAGGCAAGCTAAAAAAGTCAGGTCATTATCGGTGTCGGTTTCATGCTGGTGAGGCTGAGGGTCCTGTAACCATCGGCGGCATGATAAGGAGTTTAAAAAATTTACCACAATATAAAAACAAAACGGAAACAGAATTAAAAAATGTCATTAGAAAAACTGGAAAATATTATAGAGAAACTTGAAAACGGAAACACTTTGACAAGTATTTGCAAAGATAAAAGCTATCCGTCGCTCTCGGTCGTTTACCGTTCAATGAGACAGGACGACGAACTACACAAAAAAATTATGAAAGCGCGAGAAGTTGGAACGTTTACAATTTTGGATAAAATACACGACGAACTTAACGAACCGCAAGACCCAAAATATTTTCAGCAATACAGGGAGAAGGCTCACCATGCTCGGTGGCTAGCGTCAAAATTAGCAGCAGGAATTTTTGGAGATAAAAGCAAACAGGAAATTAAGCAAGATACGAATTTAACTATTAGTTGGGGGAGACCCCAGGAGGCTAAAGCCTCCCAGGGTGAATAGTTTAAGAGCCAAAAAAAACTTCAATAAAATTATTGTTTTCGCTGGCTTGTGCAATTTCTAAAAAAACACCGTGATACTTTGTTTGTCTTCTAATTTCTCCAGCTGCTATTAAAAGCGATTTTGTTTCTATGAGATTAGAACGAACGTGTACAACCGTTTTTGAATAAAACGATTTAGATTTTGTTTTTTTAAAAAATTTAGATTTTAATAAATAATCACCATCAGGGAGGTTTATAAAATTAGTTAACAAACTGTATTGAACAAAATTATAATCTTCCTGTTGCTGTAGTTGTTTAATTGTTTGAAGAGCCATATTACGCTCCCTTTTTAGCGTTGTATTCTTCTTCGCAGGCTTCATCAATGTTGATGTTGTCAACATACCCGCAAGTTACTTTATCACATCCCCAGTAACCTTCGACGGTATTTGTCTCGGTACAAACCCAAATATTTGGACCACCACCAGCGACAAGAATTTCGGCTCCTCTATAACTTAAATCGCTATCAACGATATAACGAATTGAATAACCGTGTTTGTTTAAAAAGTCATAACCAGTTTGGTTTGAGTTTTCGGAAGATAACTCTTCAGCGTAACTGTCAACCATACGGTTTAACTTTTCTTTACAAGTTTCGGACTTTACTTTTTTGACTGTTTGCGTCGTTTGTTGTGTATTTGACATTTTTTTCTCCATTTGTTAAGTTACCGTATTGGTAACACTATATGATTATATGTCAACCCAATAAATAAAAAAAATAAATGAAAGGATAATTTAATATGAAAAAAGGCTACCATAGAACTAAATCAGGTAAGACAGCCAGAAAAGGTTTGTATTATAATATCAATAAAAGAAAAAAAGCTGGTACTTCGAGAAGTAAGAAAAAAAGTACAATAAGCAGAAAAGCATATAAAAATATGCAGGCGGGTTTTCCAAAGCGTAAGAAGTAAATGGTTGCTAAAAGATACCAAAACCCAAAAGGAGGTTTAAACGCTAAAGGACGAAAAAAATTTGGCGTTAAGGCTCCAGTAAGTAAAGGAACCAACCCGAGGCGTGTTTCGTTTGCTGCGCGTTTCAGTAAGGTTCGTGGTCCTTTAAAAGATAAAAAAGGGAGACCTACAAGGTTGAAGCTAGCATTGAAGAAGTGGGGTTTCGGTTCAAAAGAAGCTGCTGCCAGATTTGCCGCTAGACATAAGAAGAGCTAAAGTTCGTTTTCTTTTACGCAGCGACGCGGACCCGCGCGCGCGTATGAGTTCGATATTACACAACACCTACACAAAAAGGAATATAAACAAAGTAAATAGACAATTGTTAACGGCTATCGTAACCGCTGCGCCTGGTTCTGTAGCATAGTGGCNAGCGTTTGTTGCGAAAAATANANGGTACTATACCCGCGAAACATGGCGCGCGTGTAGATATATATATATTGGGACTACCACCCACACAGACACACACACAATGAAAAATATTATGAACGACAAAAAACCTAAAATAAAAAACCCGCTGAGTACAATTGCTTTTGTTGATAAAGAAACAAACAGCTTAATTATAACTATTCATGGTTTTAAAGATTTTGACATAGCAGAAGAGTTTGCTGCATACATGTTGTGTCGTTCAGGAATGGATTATGAGCCAGCAAATGATTTATTCAAAACTTTGCCGACAATTCATTAATGCATATTGAGATAGATTATACACCAAGAAGTTATCAGCAAGAATTACACGACTTGCTAGACAAACATAGGTTTGCGGTAATCAATTGCCACAGACGATACGGTAAAACGGTAGCCATACTTAATCACTTAATTAAGGCTGCGCTTACAAACCCTTTGCCAAACCCAAGATATGCGTATCTAGCTCCGACATTTAGACAAGCGAAGAGTATAAGTTGGGACTATATAAAACAATTCACCAGAAAAATACCTGGTGTTAAATATAACGAAACAGAATTAAGATGCGACTTACCAAATGGTTCTCGTATCACATTATTATCGAGTGAAAATTCAGAAAGCATAAGGGGTATATTCCTAGATGGGGTCTGCATAGATGAGACAGCACAAGTGGACCCTAAAGTTTGGAATGAAGTATTAAGACCAGCTCTATCGGACAGGAAGGGGTTCTGTTATTTTATAGGTACGCCAGCTGGTACTGCTAATTTTTTTTACGATATTTATACTCATGCCGTTAAAGAGAAGGATTGGCTAACTTATACAGCGCCAGTATCTAAAACAAAAATTATAGACCAAGAAGAATTAGATGCAGCCTTAAAACAAATGGGTGAAAACAAGTATAGACAAGAATTTGAGTGTGATTGGATTGCAAATATAGAAGGCTCTATATTTGGACATTTAATACAAAGACTAGAAGAAGAAGGTAAAATTACTTTAATAGATTATGACCCTGCTTTGCCTGTTAATACAGTTTGGGACATCGGGGTTGGAGATGCAACTTCTATAATATTTTACCAACAATTAGGTAACACTATAAGAATTATAGATTATTACGAAAATAATCGAGAGGGTTTGCCTCATTATGTAAACTATCTAAAGCAAAAAGAATATGTTTACGAACATCATTATGCACCGCACGATATTGATGTAACAGAATTTAGTTTAGGAAAAACGAGAAGAGAGGTTGCATATCAACTCGGAGTAAATTTTAGAATTTTACCTAAGCTGCCGTTAGAAGACGGTATCCATGCAGCAAAAATGATATTGCCTCGATGCTATATAGACGGCGAGCATTGCAAAAAACTTATTGATGCATTGAGACATTATCATAGGAAGTATAACGACAAGGTAAGAGTATTTGGCAATAAGCCTGTCCACGACTGGAGCAGCCATGCGTGTGACAGCTTTCGTTATATGGCAATTGCAATAGATGAGTTGTCTAACCAGGATAATATTAATCAAAAATTTCCGACAGCTGTTTCGGAATATAAAATTATATAGGAGAAACTATGGGATTTATAAAACCTAAAATATCATTACCACCACCACCGCCTCCCGCACCCGTTAAAACAAAAGAAGAAATAAAAAAAGAAGTTCCAAAATTTGAAGACAAGGATAGGCAAGAAGAGGCGAAGAAAAAACAAACTTTATTAGACCAAAAAAGAAAAGGTCGTAAATCAACAATACTTACATCATACAGCGGACTTAAAGACGATGAGGATGTAATACAAAGAAAAAAACTATTAGGAGAATAATATGGGAGGATTTGGACCATCAAGAGAAGGACCAGCAAATAGATACGAAAAACCAAAAAAGAAAAATCCAATAGCAAAATTTATTAAGAGTGGTGGTGTTTTAGGAACTGTTGTAAAAACTGTAAAAAAATCGTCAAAAAAATCTAAACAAAATGTTTTAGATTATGAAGGTCAAGCAGCAGGCAAAACACCGATGCGTAATCCTATAAGGTCAAGAGATAGAGATAATCAAAACTTTAATAAAGGAAGCAGAAAGCCAAAAAAAATTGACAAAACCACAATAATGACACAAAAGAAAGCAGTTGCTAACGCTCCAGCTGGACCAACGGCTATAGAAATGAACCAGCCTAAATACGGAGAAACTGAAGCTGAAAAATTATTAAAAATAAAAAAAAAAGGAAGAAAAGCAACTATCGCAACAAGTCAATCAGGACTAGGAGATAATGTTGAAATTCTAAAGAAAAAACTCCTAGGAGGATAATAAACTATGACACCAAAAGCAAAAATGATTTTAGAGAGATATGGTTCTCTTAAAACAGATAGAAAAAACTGGGAGAGCCATTGGCAAGAAGTCGCTGATTATATGCTGCCGAGAAAAGCAAATATTACAAAGTCAAGAAGTAAAGGCGATAAAAGAACTGAATTAATCTTTGATGGTACTGCCACACATGCTTTAGAATTATTAGCTGCATCATTACATGGTATGCTTACAAACACGGTATCACCATGGTTTTCTCTCAAATATAAAAATGATAATTTAAATAGAGAAGATGAGGCGATTGAGTGGCTAGAAGATAGCAGCAATAGATTGAACCAGGCTTTTATGCGTTCAAATTTTCAACAAGAAATTTTTGAATTATACCATGACCTGATTGCTTTTGGTACAGCTGCATTGTTTATTACAGAAGATGAAGACAATGAGCTAAGTTTTAAAAATATACATATATCAGAAATATATATAACTGAGGATGAAAAAGGTTTCGTTGATAGCTTAACAAGAAAATTCCATTTAAAAGGTAAAAACTTAGTTAATGCTTTTCCAAAAGCAGAACTTACTGAAGAGTTAAAAAAAGCTATACAAAAATCACCATACGAGGATTTAAATATAATTCATTCTGTGTACCCGAATGGAACTCTATCAAATAAAAAATATATATCTTGTTATATACATGAAGATAGCGGAGCGTTGTTATCAGAAGGTGGTTTTAATGAGTTTCCTTTTGCAGTTCCAAGATATTTAAAATCTTCTAACGAGATATATGGACGTTCACCAGCTATGAATGCTTTACCAGATGTTAAGATGTTAAATGTCATGGCAAAAACATCTATTAAAGCTGCACAAAAACAAATAGACCCGCCGTTATTAGTTCCTGATGATGGTTTTATGTTACCTATAAGAACTGTACCAGGTGGTCTTAATTATTATAGAGCAGGAACAAGAGATAGAATTGAACCATTACAAATAGGCGCTGCAAATCCTGTTGGTATTCAAATGGAAGAGCAAAGAAGGGATGCGATAAGACAAAACTTTTTTGTGGACCAATTGTTATCTACACAAGGAACACAAATGACAGCAACAGAAGTTTTACAAAGAAACGAAGAGAAGATGAGAATATTAGGTCCTGTACTTGGAAGGCTGCAATCTGAACTGTTACAACCATTAATAACAAGATGTTTCAGTTTATTACTAAGAAATAATAAATTTAATCCAGTACCAGAATTTATAGGAAACCAAAATATAGAAATTGAATATGTATCACCGTTAGCAAAAGCACAAAAAACTGGTGAAGTACAATCATTGATGAGAGGATTAGAGTTGATGGGTACTTTACAGAATGTTGCTCCTGTATTTGATTATTTAGATACAGATAACTTAGTTGCATACATTAAAGATGTTTTAGGAATTCCAGCAAAAATAATGAAATCTAAAGGTGAAGTTGCACAAATGAGAGAAGAGAGACAAGTGCAGGAACAACAACAAGCTGCAATGCAAGAAGATATGCAAACAGCCGAGATAGCAAATAAATCAGCTCCTTTAGTAAAAGCATTGAATGAATAAAAAAGACATAGAAGAGACTATAGAAATTTATAAAAGAATTTTTAAGTCTGATGATGGAAAAAAAATATTATCAGATTTAGAAAAGCGATGTAACGTTCACAATACATCTTTTTCAACAGATGCACACGAAACGTCGTTTAGAGAAGGTCAACGTTCTGTTGTTCTTTTCATTAAATCAACACTTAACAAAAAACCAGGAGGACTAGATGAGTAGTGAAAATCAGGTAGCGGAGCAAGAACAACAAACTGTTGCGTCTGAACAACCAACTATCGAAACAAAAGAGGTAAACTGGAAAGACAGTTTGCCAGAAGATTTAAAAAATGAAAAAGCATTAGAGAGTATTCAAGATATTCCAGGACTAGCAAAGTCTTTTATACATGCACAAAAAATGGTGGGAACTGATAAAATCTCAATTCCTAACAAGCATGCAACAGACGATGATTGGAACGATGTATATTCTAAATTAGGAAGACCATCAAAACCTGAAGATTATGATATACAAATAAATTCTAATAGTTCTGTAGATACTGATGCACTAAATGGTTTTAAAGAAGCTGCACATAAATATGGATTATTACCAAAACAAGCAGAAGGTATAATTAATTTTTATGATGATATGACACAAAACTATATGAGAGATTTAGATGCAAAAGCAGAACAAGGTAGAATGCATGCAGAAAAATCTTTAAAAGAAGAATGGGGACCAGCATACGACAGTAAAGTAAAATCTGTTGGAGGTGTTGTTACAAAATACTTAAATGATGATTTTGCACACATGACATTATCTGATGGAACTAAAGTAGGGGACCATCCTGATTTTATTAGAGCGTTTGCAAATATAGCAAGTGATTTAGGCGAAGATAAATTGGTTACTTCTACAGGACCACAATACATGACGCCTAAAGAAATTGACAAACAGTTAAGAGAATTACAGGCAGAAGGTTCAGCTTATTGGAAGAAAAACCATCCGAACCATGATGCAGCTGTTCAAGAAGTTCAAGACTTAATGAAGCTGAAAATGCAAAGTTAAGTATGAGCGATAGATAATCGAAAGACCTATCTGACCCTTTGGTAAAGACAAAGCAACGAGAGTTGTTAAATCTAGGCAAGACCCGTAAGGATAATCTTCCGTTTTTTTAACATTAACACTAACAACAAAAGGAGAGTAGGCTTATGTCAACTCAAATTACTACAGCTTTTGTAGAGCAATACTCTGCAAATGTTACTATGCTTTCACAGCAAATGGGAAGCAAGTTAAGAAGAGCCGTTGATGTTGAATCTATCAGAGGAAAAAACGCATTTTTTGACCAAATTGGTTCTACAAGTGCGTCTGTTAGGTCTTCAAGACACGGTAATACACCGCAGATAAATACTCCACACTCAAGACGTAGAGTATCACTTGCGGATTACGAGTGGGCTGATTTAGTGGACGACCAAGACAAAATCAGAATGCTTATAGACCCAACATCTTCATACGCTAAAGCGGCTGCTGCTGCTATGGGTAGAAGTATGGACGATGTTATAATCACAGCGATGAATGCTGATGCTGCAACTGGTGTTGCTGGTGGTACAACAACTGCGTTACCATCATCACAAAAAACATCAACTGCACAACAGACAGATGGTTTGACAATTGCAAAATTGTTACAAGCTAAATTCATCCTTGATAATAATGATGTGGACCCTTCACTAAAAAGATATTTTGTGTGTGGTCCAAAACAAATCCAGGATTTGTTAAACACAACTGAAGTAAAAAGTTCTGACTTTAATACCGTCAAAGCTCTAGCCCAGGGTGATTTAAATACTTTCCTCGGTTTTGAATTCATTATGTCAACTAGATTACCGTTTGACGCTACAAACACAGACGACAGATTGTGTTTTGGTTTCACAGAAGATGCAATTAAACTTGCAATTGGTAAAGATGTATCTGCTAGAATAGACGAAAGAGCAGACAAATCTTATGCAACTCAGGTTTACTACTGCATGTCTATCGGTGCAACTAGAATGAATGAAACAGGGGTAGTACAAGTACCTTGTGACGAGTAATAGTCACTAATTAGAGGAGGCGGGCAACCGCCTCCTTCTTTATGAAAAAATTAGACAAAGTAACAACAGTTTTACATTTTAAAAAAAACAACCATGTATATCGCTATGTTCTTGTTGATAGGTTTAAGCATGGTCCTAAATATCATTATGGGTTTGATTTAAAATTAGAATTAACTGAAAAAGAAATTTTACAATTAACAACACCAAGAAAACTTAGAAGAAATTATTTAATTAAGGAGAAAAAACAAAATGGCTAGTGTGGTCGAGATTTGCAATTCAGCGCTCAATCAATTGGGAGCAAGTACAATATTATCATTAACAGAAAATTCTAAAAACGGTAGATTGTGTAACGCTAGATATGAAACTATAAGAGATAGCGTTTTACGTTCACACCCATGGAATGCAGCAATAAAAAGGCAATCTTTGGCAGCTGATACTGCAATACCTGATTGGGGTTTTGCAAAACAATATACTTTACCAGCTGACTGTTTAAGAGTTTTACAAATAAAAAATTTTAGTAGTAACTATAAAATTGAAGGCAGAAAAATTTTAAGTAACGACGATAGTATTCAATTAGTTTATGTTTCAGTAGTTACTGACCCAAACCAAATGGACGTATTGTTAAGAGAAACAATATCCGCAGCTTTAGCAGCTGACTTAGCTTATGCTGTAACTGCAAATGCTGGACTTGCTGGACGTATGGAAGAAAAATATCAATTCAAAATTTCTGAAGCAAGACACGCTGATGCAGGAGAAGGATATAATACAGATGCAACTTTAGGACCAACAGACAATATTTCAGCAGACGATTTTATAAATAGTAGATTATAATATGGCAAAAGCATTATTAAGTGTCCCTAGTTTTACAGCTGGTGAATTATCACCTCGTATGGAAGGACGTACTGATTTTAACAAATACTTTTCAGCGGGGACAATAATAAATAATTTTGTAGTACAACCACATGGTCCAGTTACTAGAAGACCTGGCAGCCATTTTATATCTGAAGTTAAAAATTCAGCACACAACACAAGATTAATACCTTTTAGTTTTTCAACTACACAAACTTACATTTTGGAGTTTGGAAACCAATATATAAGATTTTATAAAGATAGCGGACAGATTGTTTCTAGCGGAGCTGCTTATGAAATTTCCTCACCTTATTTACACACAGAAGTATTTGATATTAAGTTCGCGCAATCTGCCGACACCATGTATATATGCCATCCAAATCACGCTACAAGAAAACTTACTAGAACTGGACACACAAACTGGAATTTAGCAACAGTTAATTTTACTCAAACATCATCAACACATAGATTAAATGGTACAGGAAATTTTCCAAAATGCGTTAGTTTCTTTGAACAAAGATTAGTTTTTGCTGGCACAAACAACAATCCTCAAAGTTTATGGTTTTCAAAATCAGGTGACTATGAAAACTTTACAACAGGGACCGCAGATGCAAATGCTATGATTTATACAATTGCATCAAACCAGGTAAACGCAATTGAAAGTATAAAATCAACAAGAACACTTATAGTTATGACGACTGGCGGTGAGTTTACAGTTAGCTCGGGTGCAACTGACAGTCCCGTAACGCCAACAAACTTAAATATTAGAAAACAATCTAACTATGGTTCAGCGGGTGTAGATGGTTTATCAATTGGTAACACAACAGTATTTTTACAAAGAGCAAAAAGAAAAGTAAGAGAACTTGCATATAATTTTGATGCAGATGGTTATTTAGCGCCAGATTTAACAATATTATCTGAACACATAACAGCTAGTGGTATTATACAAATGGATTATCAACAAGAACCATTTAGTGTTGTTTGGTGTGTAAGAGAAGATGGAAAATTAGTCGGCATGACTTATAACAGATTGCAAGATGTTGTTGCTTGGCATGCACATGAATTTGGCGGTACAAATGCAAAATGTAAATCTGTTGCTGTAATAGATATAGATACTAGCGAGGACCAAGTTTACGTTATTGTTGAAAGAACTATTAACGGTGCTACAAAAAAATATGTAGAATATTTAACACCTTATGATTTCAATTCTTCACTAACAACATTTCATTATGTTGATAGTGGCTTAGGATATTCAGGTTCATCAACAACAACTTTATCAGGCTTATCACATTTAGAAGGCGAAACTGTAAAAGTAATTCTTGAAGGAGCTACACACCCAGATAGAGTTGTAAGTGGCGGACAGATTTCATTAGATAGAAGTACAACAAATGCAAAAGTTGGTTTAGGCTATACATCAACTTTGCAAACAATGAGATTAGACGAAGGTACTGGTAGTACAGACCAAACAAAAACAAAAAGAGTTTACGACGTAACAGTAAGATTTTTTGAAACAGTTGGTGCAAAAGTTGGACCTGACGAAACTAATTTAGAAGAAATTCCATTTAGAGATAGTTCAGCGTCAATGACAGCTCCCGTACCTTTATTTACAGGAGATAAGGAGACTGAGTTTCCTAGTGATTATGGGACTGATGGTTTTGTTTTAGTTAAACAAGACCAGGCTTTACCTATGACCATACTAGCGATTTATGCAAGGCTCGAATTATACGAAACCTAAAGTAAACATTGTTCCATTTAAAAACGAACATGCAGAATTCATATTAAGTCAAGAACTTAATGCAAAAGAACTCTACTTAAAACCAGAGCATAGACAATATGCTTTGTATTTAGAACAAGTTGGGACGTCGTTTACGGGTATAGTCAATAACAAACCTATTGCGGCTGGCGGCATTTTTATGCTGTGGGATAATGTTGCTGAGGGTTGGGTTATCGCAACGAATGATGTTTGGCAATATAGCATCAGTTTTGCNAGACATTTTAAAACTAAAACTGATGTTCTTATTGAAACACAAAAAATAAAAAGATTACAAACAACAGTCAAAGCAGATTTTAAATTAGGACATAGATTTGCACAATGGCTAGGTATGAAGAGCGAAGGTCTAATGAAAAATTACGGACCTGATGGTTCTGATTACATAAGATATGCAAGGATAATATTATGAGTTTTTTCGGTGATTTAATGTCAGGCAGCGCACAAAAAAAAGCTTCCAACTATAATGCATCATTATTAGAACGTAATGCAAAACTTGAAGAGCAACAAGCAGAACGTGAGTATCAAATTTATGAACAATACGATTTACCTAGATTTAATTATTTTGCAAACAGACAACAAAGTACACTTAAAAATCAATTAGCTGGTTCAGGTGTAGAAATTGGAAGTGGTACAGCATTAGATATTGTTATCGAAAATCAAAACATGATTGATACTGATAGAGATATGATGGCTTACAATGCTGAGATAGCAAAAGACAGAAAACTTAATCAAGCTGTTATGTCAAGAGCCTCAGCAAATGTTGAGAGATTTAGAGGTCGTGTTGCTAAAAGAGCAAGCTATTTTAAAGCAGCATCAAGTTTATTAACAGACGCGTCAAGAATAGGAGCAATATAAAAATGGCAATTAAAATTTATCAATCACAAGTAAGACCCACAGCTGAAACTTCTGATGTAAAAACAAATCCNAATATGAGAGTATCTATGGCAACAGCTGGTGCTGTAGGTAGTTCATTAAGTAATTTAGGAAAATCAGGTACAGAACTTTTTAGAACTTATGAAATTAGAAAATCACAAAACGAGGCATTAGAAAAGGAACGACAGCTAATAGAAGGTACAAATAATATTCAAGGATTATCAGAACTACAACAAGAAGCATCAAACATGACCGACCCTGATGCTGCTAAAAAATTTTACAAAGATGGTTATGACAAAATAGTAAACTCTTTAACAAATAATTATAATCATAATTTTACAAAAGACTTATTTAAATCTACAGCTGACAAACATTTTTTAAAAGGAAGTATAGCTGTTACAAATGCAGCTAACAAAAAATTTGCAATACATTCAAAAAATTTAGAAATAGAAAAACAAAATAAATTATCTAAAGACTTTGCTTTTGCTGAAACAACAAATTTACAAGACATTGCAAATGCAGATGCAAACAGCTATTGGAATTCTGATGCTATTAAAGATTTGTATGGTGCTGAAACCGTTGCTAGAAAAAACGCTTGGTTTAAAGAACGTGATTTAACTTATGCAAAAAGATTAGTTGTTGAAGACAAAGATGCAGGATTAGCTTTTGCAAAAAAGTCAAAATATTTAGATGCAAAAGATGTTAGTTTAGTTGAAAATACTAGGGTATCTGTAGCAAAAGAAAATACACAAATACTTAAAAATCAAATTAAAGAAGTAGAAAATAATCTTAAAAAATTTACAGATGTTACAGATGAAGAATATGCATCTATGGTGTTATTGGGACAAAATACAGACAATCCTAATATTCAACAAAGATTAAATGATGTAGCAATCAAAAGAAATTTATTAGAATTTTTACAAACACAAAATAGACAACAACTAAATGACTTAGTTTCTACAGCTGACAGCATTACTCAATTAGATAGAATTGAAGGCGTAAATACAGATAGAGATAAAAGAGTTGCAACAGATTTTATAAAAAGTTTTGCTGCAAATTTTACTGAACAAATGGACAAAGACCCGATAGGGACGGCTGCAAAAACAAGTTTTTATGATACTGACAGTTTGCCTATCAATGATTTAACTTTAGGTGGTGATATTTCAGAATTTGTTACGATAGCAAAAAAAAGAAAAACTATAGGAGCTTTAATTGCAGCTGAAAATATGGCTCCAAAAAGATTTTTTACAAACGATGAACGTAAACAATTGACTAATTTTATTAATAATACAACCGATACAGCAACATTAGAACGTACTTTACAATCTATGACACTTGCTTTTGGTACTGAGGCTGACGAGGCGTTTCAAGAAATAGGTCAAACAACAAATGGACAAATATTTGCGTATCTTGGCGGACTTAGTTTGATAACTGATGAAAGCGATGTAGTAAGAAATGCAATAGAAGGTAAAAAATTAATAGAAGAAAATTTTGTTGGGAACATACCAAGACAAAACCAACAATATATAAATATCATATCAAAATATAAAAGTGCTTTTCCTGACAATCCAAACACTTTTACAAACGCTACTAAGGTTGCAGATTATATTTACACACAAAAAATATATACTGATGCAGGTAAAAAAGTGGGTAATGTTAATTTTAGCGCCGAGCTTTATGAAGACAGTCTTAAAGAGGCAATTGGTGAAGTAAGAGGACCAGATGGAAAAAAATACGGTGGTACCACAGAAACATCGAGAGACAAGTTAGTTCATATTCCTAATTTTATAAAACAAGACGATTTTGCAAAAGTAGAAGAAATATTAAAATTAGATGAAAATTTATTACAAAAAGCAGCAGGAGACAATATTCCAATAGATGTTGATGGAAATAAACTTGATATATTTGCAAATGAAAATCCACATTTTGTAAGTGTTGGATATGGCAAGTATATAATTTTTTTAGGCGACCATCCAACAGATGAAGACCCAAATTTAGAGCCTGTACTAAACGGTGCAGCTGACGGGTCCGTTCAAGGATTAGATTATTTTAAAATAAATCTAAATTTAATTAAAGACGATTTAATTTTAAAACTTAAAAAATAATGACAATTTTTTTAGACGAAAACGAAAGCAGAAATCCTGCTAACGAGCAGAACTGGGCTAGAGGCAAAAGGACATCTTTTGTTGAAAATGCGAAAGCTGCTTGGAATTTTATGTCTAAATCTGAACTATCAACATCTAAAAGAAATAATTTATACGATGCTTATGGTGAGGTGGTTTCATTATTAGCAGATGAAGGTCACACAAATTTTCAAAATCCATTAGAAGAAGATACTTTAACAACTTTTGCTGAAACAAATTTAGATGAACGTATTCCACAAGAAGATAGAATTTCTGATTTTCATAAAAAAGTAGAGGAGCTTGTAAGTATAAATCCTGATATAAAAGAAAAATTAGATGCAAACTCTTTAAGAACACCTGACCAAATTGCAAAAAAAATTTCTATAGATGCTAAAGATGCTTTGGCAAAATTCCAGGAGATAAATTCAAGAGCAACAACAAAAGGAAAAATTGGAGGATTTACTGGAATAGCAGGAAGCGCTATGTCTGACCCTTTAGTTTTAGGAACGTTGCCAGTTGGTTTTATGTACTCTACACCTAAAACTTTTCTAGGTGCTGCCTGGAAGATTGCAAAAATTGAAGGTATTTTGGCAGCTGCTAGTGAAACTGGCGTACAAGTCATATCACAAAAATATAGAAAAGAACTTGGTTTTGATGATGCTGGTTTTGTTACTGGTGCAAAAAATGTCCTTTTAGCAACTACTGGTGGAGCTTTATTAGGTCCTGCATTTTTAGGTGTAGGTAAAACTGCAATTGAAGGTGTAAAATTAACAGCTAGAGGTACAAAATTTTTATCTCAAAAACTTCATCAATTACCAAACAAAGCTATTGATGATATTTANGCTAAAGCTGTAAAAGATAATCCTGAATTTAAAAATGAAAAAATTCCTGAAGCAGATACTAAAGAAGTTTTAACAGATGANAACCCGTTAGTTAATACTCAGCCTGCAAAGCAAGAACATAAAAAAAGAATTGATACAGCATTAAAAAGTATTATTGAAGAAAAACCNCCACAAGTTTTAGATGAAAANCCAATAAATCCTATAAAGACAGATGAATTATTTAAAAATGATAATTTTATTGTAAGAACTTTTGAACCAGAAGAAATAGATTTTGATGCAAAAACTTTTCAATATAAAACAGATGGTGATGTAAGAGGAGTTTCAGATAAATTAAAAAATGTTACTGAGTGGGACCAACCTTCAGCAAATGTGGTTTTAGTTTATGAATTTAAAGATGGACGTAAAGCAATTGTTGATGGACACCAACGATTAGGACTTGCAAAAAGATTAAAAGATAGAGGTCAAAAAGTAAAATTATTATCTTATGTTGTAAGAGAAGCAGACAATTATCCACCTGAAAAGGCTCTTGTTCAAGGTCTTATGATGAACCTAAGAAATAATACTGGTTCAGCTACAGATGCAGCAAGAGTATTAAGAACGAAATATAACATCGACCCTGCAAGATTATTGGAAAGTGTTCCAGCACGTTCTAAGCTAGTTCAAAACGCTGTAGGTTTAAAAAACCTAAGTGATGATGCTTGGGGATTTTTTTTATCAGGTAAAGTTGACGAGGACCTTGCTGCATTAATAGGAGAAGTAATAACAAATAAAGCTATTCATAAAGATGTTATGGGTGCTTTATATCAAAGAAATTTTAAAACTGTTGGTGAGATAAGAGCAGCATTAGAACAAATAAATAACTTACCAACTGTAAAAACAACAACTGACAGTTTATTTGGTGTTGAAGAGTTAGAAGAGGCATTAATTTTAGAGCGTGCATCTTTATTAGATTATGCATCAAGAAATTTAAAAAAAATAAAATCAATATTTAAAACAGCATCAGAAGGTGATACAACACTACAAAAGGCTGGTAATGTTTTAGACAAAGCTAGAAATGAAAAGGAGGTCATTGAAAGTGGCAAAATTATCGACAAAATCAACACAATCGCAAACAGGGTCGGAACTCTCTCAGACGACCTCAACAACTCAGCCAAACTTGTCAAACAAGGAAACAAATCAGAAGGACAAAAAACTTTCCTCGAAGCTATCGAGCGAGCAAATCAACGAGGCGATTTTGACGGGATTAGCGCAAGCAGACCAATCCAATCTAATAATGCTCCGATTGAGACACCAGCAATATCAAAACAACAAACGGAACCAGAAGACATAAGCGTTCCACAAAGATTTGAAGACCCACATAACGATACTAAAATTTTTGACGAAGAAGTTAAAAATATAGACGAGACAGTTACAGAAACTTTATCTGATAATACTGAAATTCCTACAGGGGTGAGAATAGATGAAAATACAGGAGAAGAGATTATAGAAACTACAACTAAAAAAGATTTATTAGATGAAGAAAAACAAACAGATGAAACACTGAAAAGATTGGAAGATTGTCAATGAGTTATAAAAATTGTGTTACTAACGCTTTTGATGAAGGCAAAATTAGTAAAGAAAAAAAAGATGAACAATTAGAACTTATAGAAAATTTAGAACGAAGATATATAGGTGAAGGATTAACACCTACAGAAGCTAGTCGTAAAGCAGCTAAAGATGCATACAACAAACTTAAATTTGATGCTGCACACAAAAAATATGTAAATAGGTTAAAATTTCAAAATTTAAAAAGAATAGATTTAGAACTTGAAACTTATAGAAATGCAAAAGGCGAGCAAGATGTTTTTGAGGCAGCCGAGGCAATTTATGTAAGAGGTGAAACAGCTAAATATGCATCACTAGAAACTTTAATAAATCAAGAAGAGGCTCTTGCTACAAAATATTTATCTGAACTACTTGCAGAACAAAGACCTTCAATTGGTGGATATGTAAGTAAAAAAAAGAAGGCGACTATGATGGATGTTGTAAGAGCTTTATTTGATGGCAAATCTTCAAATCCTAGTGCGAATGAATTTGCGAAAGCCTGGACACTTGCAGCTGAACGTTTGAGATTAAGATTTAATAAATACGGTGGTCGTATTGCTAAAATGAAAGATTGGGGAATACCTATGTCCCATGACTTTGTTAAAGTAAGAAAAGCAAATGTTGATGAGTGGATTGAATTTGTTTTACCAAAATTAAATGTAGGTAGAATGATAGACAATTCTACTGGCGTTGCATTCACTGAGGAAAGTTTAAGATTAGTATTAGCAAAAGTTTATGAAGATATTGCAGAACTTGGTACAAGAAGATTAAAACCAGGAGCTATTAAAGGTGCAACATTATCTAATAAAAGACTAGACCACAGATTTTTAATTTTTAAAAATGCTGATAGTTGGCTCCAATATGCAGAACGTTTTGGAGAAGGGGATATATTTAGTATTATGATGGGTCATATTAAATCTTTAGCGCGTGATACAGCTATGTTAAAAAGATTAGGACCAAACCCTGAATTTACACATAGATATATAAAAGATAAATTAAGAATATCTGCTATAAAAAATAGAGATTTAAAAAGAAAAGGTTTATTTAAATTTAAAGAAGAAAATAGAACATCATTATATAATTATAAATTAGATAGTTATTTTGCTTATTTTAAAGGACAATTAAATATTCCTGCAAACATACCTTTTGCTAGAACTATGGCGGGNATAAGACAAATTATAACTTCATCTGTTCTTGGTTCTGCATCAATTCTTGCTGTTGGTGATTTTAACTTTGGTAGAATTACAGCACAATTCAATGGCATTGGTGCTTTTGGACAAGGAAGAAGAGCTGTAAAACTTTTAAAAGAAGCAATAAAAAAAGATAAAGCAATGAGTAAAGTTGCATTAAGAAGTGCCTTGCTTGCTGAAAGTTGGACTTCTGTAGCTCATGTTTCTCAAAGATATACACTAGATACAAAGGCTCCTGAGATTACTAGAAGATTTGCAGATGCAACATTAAAACTTTCTGGTTTGACAGACTTAACTCAGGCGGGACGCTGGGCGTTTGGCATGGAACTTATGGGTTTTTTTGCAGACAATGTTGGTAAAAATTTCGATGAATTAAATCCTGGTGCAAAAAGGATGTTTCAAAGATATGGAATTGAAAGTGACACCTGGGATATTATTAGAAAAACAAAACTTTATGATGCAGGGTTAGATGACCCGAAAGTTGCGGGTCAAGATATTTTCTTTTTACGACCTGACGATATAAGAGCTAGAACTGATTTATCACCAAATGTTGCAGAAGACGTTGCAACAAAAATGTTTGATTTAATAAATTCTGAAACTGAATTTGCTGTACCATCTTCAAGTGCAAAATTTAAAGCATTATCTCTAAGAAGTGCAAAACCTGGGACTATACTAGGAGAGGCAGCTTTGTCTGCATTAATGTTTAAATCTTTTGCTGTAACGCTTGTATTTACACATTTAAATAGAGCTATGAAATTACAAGGCAAAGCAAAANNAGGCTATTTTGCAGACCTACTTATATCTTCTGCATTAATGGGTGCTTTAGCGTTTGAATTAAGAGAACTTACAAAAGGAAGAGAGCCAACACCTTTAGAATATATCAAAAAAAATCCAGGTGAATATTATACTCGTATGTTAATGACGGGGGGTGGTTTAGGTATTTTTGGTGATTTCTTTTTAGCAGACCATAATAGATACGGTGGTTCTATGACTTCAACTGCTTTAGGACCCGTAGCAGGACTTGTAGAAAATTTATATAAATTAGGACCTGGACAACTTATGAAAGCTATTAGAGGTGATGATTTAGACCCAGGTAATCAGGCTGTAAGAATGATAAAACAATATACACCTGGTAGTTCTATTTGGTATTTAAGATTAGCTTTTGAAAGATTAATTGCTGACAGGGTTGCACAATTGGTTGACCCTAACGTTCAACAACGAAGAAATAGGTTAATTAACTCATATTTAAGAGATACACAGCAAGAGTATTGGTGGAAACCAGGCGAAATTTTGCCAAATAATTAAAAATTTATTCTTGCCAATATTGACAAATTTTGGCATAGAAAAAGATAACCTCGTATAAAAATCGAGTTCTTTTTATAAATTTTCAAAACATCATAGGAGTAAATCATGCCAGGACATTACGGTAAGAAAAAACTATCACCAAAACAAAAAAAAATNGCAAGACTTGGTGGCAACAAAAAAAAGATTGATGCTGCTGATTTTAAAAAATTAAGAAAAAGAAAAAAATAATCAATGACAATATCAACAACAATTGTAAAGAATTCCTATTCTGGTGACAATTCTACTGCTACATTTAATTATACTTTTAAAATTTTAGCTAGTACAGATTTAAAAGTAATAATTAGAAATGCATCAGGAGCGGAAACTACAAAAACACTAAATACTCATTATACGATTGCAAATGTAGGAAATGCATCGGGTGGTTCAATCACTTTTACTGGCGGNAATATACCGACTGCTACTGAAACTGTTGTGTTATTAAGAGATACAGCACAGACACAAGCAATTGATTATGTAAGTAACGACCCCTTTCCCGCAGAAACACACGAAGAGGGATTGGACCGTTCAGTAATTTTAGCACAAGAACTACAAGAAGAAGTTGACCGTTCTTTAAAATTATCAAGAACAAATACAATGACCAACACAGAATTTACTGTTGGTCCTACTGAAAGAGCAAATAAAGTATTAGGTTTTGATAGCTCAGGAGAGCTTTCAGTTACTACATCAATTGGTGAAAACAAAGGTGACTGGGCTAGTGGTACTGCTTATAATGTTAGAGATATTGTTAAAGATACATCTACAAATAATATTTTTTTAGTTAATTCAGCTCACACTTCATCAGGAGTGCAGCCATTAACTACAAATACCAATTCTGCAAAATACGATTTATTAGTTGATAGTGCTACAGCTACAACAGCAAGTAACACAGCAACTACCCAGGCTGGAATTGCAACAACACAGGCAACTGCGAGTGCTGCTAGTGCTGCTTCTGCATTGTCTCATAAAAACGATGCTGAAACTGCAAAGACCGCAGCTGAAACAGCAAGAACGGCTGCACAAACCGCACAAGCCGCAGCTGAGACAGCTTTAGATACTTTTGATGACAGATTTTTAGGTGCTAAGTCAAGCGACCCAACAGTTGATAATGATGGTAACGCGCTTATAGACGGAGCATTATATTTTTCGACAAATGATGATGTTATGAAAGTCTATGACTTGACTAACAATCAATGGAGACAATTAGCATTAACTGGAACAAATCAAACAAACGTAAATACTGTTGCATCGCAAATTTCACCAACAAATAATATTGCAACTGTAGCAGCTGCTAATTCTAATATTACAACACTTGCTGGATTAAATTCTGAAATTTCAAATTTAAATAGTATTAGTTCTGCAATATCAGGTGTAAACACTATAAGTGCAGCTGTATCAGCTGTAAATTCAAATTCATCTAATATAAATAGCGTAAATTCAAATAGTTCAAATATTAATACAGTTGCAGGAGCAATAACTAATATAAATACCGTTGCTAGCGCAAATTCAAATATTTCGACAGTTGCATCTAATATATCAGGAGTAAACAGTTTTGCTGAAAGATATAGAGTTGGAGCTACAAATCCAACAACAAGTCTTCAAGAAGGAGATTTATTTTACAACGAAACAGAAAATAGAGTTAAATTTTACAATGGCTCAGCATGGGTAAATATTGAAAGTCTTACAGAAACAGACCCGACATCAATACCCTTTAGCATTGCTCTTGGATGATTTCAAAAAAAAAGGAGAAAATAAAACATGGCTAATAATTTTGGTTCAAGCAATTCACGCCTCGTTAACAATAGTTTGACAACGGTTGTTTCAACTACTTCAAACAAACAGATTATGATTGGTTGTTTAGTAGCAAACACAGGCACAGCTAGTATTAACGTAGATGTTATGCTGAATGATGGTACTAACGATAGATTTCTAGTTCGAAATGCGCCGATAAGTAGTGGCGGAGCTTTAGAAGTTATCCAGGGAAAAGTTGTTATTCCTTCAGGTGGTGCAATCAAAGTAAAATCTGACAATGCTTCTGGCAATGCAGATGTTGTTGTTTCATTATTAACGGATATTGCGTAATGAGTTATCTAGGTAACGTACCCTCTACTTCTTTCGAGACAGTTCGTAAGCAAGTATCGACAAGTAATTCTGGTACAACAATAACTTTAGATTTTCCNGTAACTAATGTTCAAGATATTNTGGTTACNGTTGATGCNGTTNTCCAGTCATACGACAACTACTCATTAAGCGCAGGGGGAACAGTTTTAAATTTAGGCGGTACACTTAATAACAATAGAGTTGAAATACTTTACGTTGGTAGAACTTTCGGCTCAGTAAATGCGCCTGATAATTCTGTGACTACAGCGCAACTTCAAAATAATTCTGTTGTAAGTTCAAAAATGTTTTCTGGTTTTGCAAATGGAATTACAATGGCAGACCAATGGCAAATTACAGGTTCACCAGTAATTAGTGCAGATACAGACACTTTTATAACTGCTGACTGGGCAAGGTCTGTACCTTCAACTTTTAATTATATTGGAAGTGGAATGTCTCAAAGTTCTGGCGTTTTCACTTTTCCAAGTACAGGAATTTATTTAATTAATTTTATTTTAATTGCACAAAGAACAGGTAGCACCAGATATTTTGAAGGAAGAATTAATGCTACAACAAACAACTCAACTTATACAAATGTAGGTCAAAGCACTGGGTCTATAAATTTAGTTGGTTCAAGTGGAACTTTGGCAAATACTAATATGCTTACTTTTGTTGATGTTACAGATACTGCAAACGTGAAAGTTAAATTTTCAGCAATTGCTGATGAAGCTATAGTTGCAACAGGCAATCCATCATATCCAAGAACAAGTGCAATGTTTATTAAATTGGGAGATACATAATATGCCATTTACAACTATATCGAATACTGTTTTACCTACTTTAGATAAATCAAAATTACCTACTGGAAGTGTTGTTCAAGTTGTTTCTAGTGGAGAAGCAACTCCAGCAACAATAAATTCTACAAGTTATGTTTTATCAATATCACTTGCAATTACTCCTACAAGTGCATCAAATAAAATTTTAATAAAATTTGATGGTCAATATCAACAAGATGATGCCAATAATCAAACAAGCTCTACAAAATTAACTAGAACAGTTGGTGGAACAGAGACAACTATATTTGACCAATCAACTGGTAGAGATATTACTGAAGGTGCTGCATTTTCATCTCCTAACTATGCAAAATTAGATGAACCAAATACAACTTCTGAAGTCACATATAAAATTTTTGGTAAAGTGTCTTCAAATTCTAGTTCTGATTGGAGAACTAGACCACACACAATGTTAAACGCATACGAAATAAAAAATTAAGGAGGAAAACAATATGATAGATATATCACAAGCAATCCAAGCATTAGACAGTAATGCACAATTCGTTATTAATGGTACGCCAACTAACGAAGCTGAATACAAAGCAAATGTAAAATTTGTTTCTGGTGCAGATGAAAATGGTACAGCTATTTTTAAAGACACACAGGATTTTAAATGGGAACAAGTATTAGAGAAACAATTTGAGTTACAAGCTGAATATGATGCTGAAGAATGGAAAAGAAACAGACAAGCTGAATATCCATCACATGAAGATTGTATTCATGCACTTTTAGATGGTGGGGAAACACTTGAAAATCTACAGTTTGCTAGACAAGCTGTAAAAAATAAATTTCCAAAAACATAAACAATAACAATTAAGGAGAACAACATGGCTAGTTTAGCAACAAAGATTAAGGCTTATGCTGAAAATAATGGTGTTTCAGATTTAGACTTTACTGAACAAGTCCAACTTCAAGATGACATGGTTGATGGAAAATCAAATCCATACATCAAAGAGTGGAACGTAGAAGGTCTTGCAAAACCTGAAGATGCAGATTTATCAGCAGTNGAAANTCAAGCTGACGACATGGAGTATAATGCTTCTCAAATTGCAAAAAGAGTAGCTGAGTATAAAGCTGAAGACCAAATCGAAAATATAATCGAAAAGGGTTTAGATGCTGAAAAGGCTAGAGTAGATGCAATTAAAAGCAAATACCCAAAAAAATAATTAACATAAATTAAGGAGAAACTAATTGCCTTATCTTGGGAAAACACCCGTAAGTGGTTCATTTAAAGCACTTGACGATATATCAAGTTCATTCAATGGCAGTACAACTACATTTAACCTGACTTCTTCAGGTGTAGCNGTATTTCCAAAAAACGAATACAATATAGAAGTACATATCTCGTCAATACAACAAAAGCCAATAACCGCTTACAGTATAGTNAATAACACAATAGTTTTTACTTCAGCGCCTTTAGCTACCGATACTTTTTTCGGTAAAATATTAGGTGATGTAGGAACTATNAATGGTGTTGCAGATGCNACTATAGGNGCATCAAGTTTATCTACNTCTTTNTTTGTAAAGAACTCACAGACTTTAACAGGCTTGTCATTGACAGGCTCAGAAAATGCTTTGTTAGTTGGTTCGGTTACAATTAGTGGAACAATATCAATACCTTCAGGTTCAACGGTGGTAATATTATAATGAGTAAATTAGAAACAAATACAATTGATACAGTATCAGGAACTAGTAATTTAATTATTGGCTCTACTAATACGTCAACAATTACTATGCCTAATGGTAAAGTTACTGGTCATAACTATCCTGCATTTGAAGCAATTTTATCGTCTTCTCAAGCTATTGGTGACGCTACTCATACAAAAATAGAATTTAATACAAAAATTTACGATACAGATAATTGCTATTCAACAACTACATATAAGTTTACCCCAACAGTACAGGGTAAATACTATATTTATTTAAAAGCTGAGATAGATTTTGGATTAAATCAAAATGGTAATCAATCACAAGCAAGAATTTTCAAAAATGGTAGTGCATATTCTTTATCGGTAATACAAGCAACCTCAAATCCTATTGGAAGATTTGTTACTGTTTTTAATCATGCAACAATTGATATGAATGGAACATCAGATTACATAGAAGGATATGGATATGGTGATGATACAAGTAGTGGTGCTTCTGTCACTGGTTCTTCAACTATGTATCGTTCAGCGTTTGGTGCATACAGAATAGGAGCATAACATGGCAGGAATTTTAAAAGTCGGTGGTATTCAACACCCAACATCAGGTTCAATTACTGTAAGCAACGGTGCATTAACAGGACATAATTATCCTGCGTTCATGGCAACACAAAACGCATCACAAAGTGTAGCAAATAACACACAGACAAAATTACAACTTCAATCAAAAAGTTGGGATACACACAACGCTTTTGATACGACAAACTATCGTTTTACAATTCCAAATGGTTTTGCAGGAAAATATGTTTTTTTCTACGCTATAAGATTTGATAGTTTAGGTAATAGCGATATATTTCAAATACAAATCTATAAAAATGGTGTCCTTGAAAATCGTTCAAGACAAATTTCTACAATGGGTGTAGCGGACAACGCAGTAATAAGAGCAGAATTTGCAGATGATGGTTCTGTTGGTGATTATTATGAGGTTTATGTTCAACATAATTATGGTTCAAACAGAAGTACAAATTTAGCTTTTTCAAACTTTGTAGGATACAGAATAGGAGAATAACATGAGTTCAATTTTAAAAGTTAATACATTACAAGATGCAGGGGGTAATCCTATAATTGCTTCCGATGGCTCTGGTAATTTAACAACATTAAAAACTAATTATCCAGCATTTTTGTCAAATGGAGTTACTTCAACACAAACATTATCAGATGGTGCTACCACAAAAGTTGCTATGGCTAATGAAGTTTTTGATACTGATAATTGTTATGATACTAGCACATATCGTTTTACACCAAATGTAGCTGGTAAATATTTTTGCCATGCCTTCTTGCGTTTTGGAAGAACAAACTCTAATTCAACTGGTGGTGCGCAAATAATGATTTATAAAAATGGAGTAAATTCTGCTCAAATTGAATTATATGCCAATGGAACATTTAACTTAATGGGTTCTCATATCAGCACAATATTTGAAATGAATGGTACATCAGATTACTTAGAATTGTTTATATTTTGTGATGTAAAT
>FUFK010043421.1_pt1 | contig 35876 bp, 18 predicted proteins | sample 1021851 | NCBI WGS metagenome assembly FUFK01 (sample SAMEA51879418, study PRJEB19060) | metagenome | reverse complement strand
GAATTCAACTTGTGGATTACGCAGGTTGCTCCGTCCATTACCTACACTGGCTCGCCGTTTACGTTCACGGTTGGCACGGCCATTTCAAGCATCACGCCGACCAACACCGGCGACAGCGCCTTCTGGAGCGTTTCTCCCTCCCTCCCTTCCGGCCTCAGCCTAGGTGCGGGCGGCGTCATCAGCGGCACCCCGACCGTTCAGGCGTCGGCGGCCAGCTACACCATCACCGCCAGCAACCCCGGTGGCGAATCCTCAGCGACCATATCAATCACGGTCAATGCACAATCGCCCAACAGTCTCTCCTATGCAACAGAAAATATGACCCTCGAAAAAGGAACGCTGATGACCACGAATACGGCAACAGTCAGTGGTGGAACGGTCACAAGTTGGGAAATCAGCCCCTCAGTTCCTTCTGGATTGTCGTTCAGCACAAACACCGGAGCCATCAGCGGAACGCCCTCAATTTTGCAGACGATCAAAGTCACCTACACGATTTGGGCGAACAACTCTGGCGGTTCGGCTTCTGCACAGGTGAACATCACCATCAACGATGAAGTGCCTGATATCGCTTACAGTCCAGACTGGTTTGTTTTGACCAACAATACGGCCATGTCGCCGACTGCAACACCGACCAATTCTGGTGGAGCGATTCCTTCAGCGGTCATCTCTTCAAATGGCAATCCTGGATATCGAACCTCCATCGCCGTTGATTCCCATGGCTACAAACACATATCTTGGCACAGCAACAGTGGCTTCTTGAAGTACGCGACCGATGCATCCGGTTCTTGGGCAGCCACCAATATTGACACAGCGAGTGGTACAGGATACCACTCTTCAATTGCCATCGATTCCAACGATGNTGTTCACATTTCATACTTTGATAACACGAATGATGATCTCAAGTATGCCACCTGTTCAAGTGGTTGCACAACCGCAAGCAATTGGAACAAGGTATCCATTGACACATCGGGTGATGTAGGATATTATACCTCAATTGCCATCGATTCCAACGATGCTGTTCACATCTCTTATTATGATGAAACCAATTCTGATCTCAAGTATTCGACCTGTTCTAGCGGTTGCGCAACCGCAAGCAATTGGAACAAAGTATCCGTTGAAACTTCAGGTAAGGTGGGGTATTACACCTCAATCGCCCTCGATTCCAACGATGCTGTACACATCTCTCACTTTGATAATACCAATAAGGATCTCAAGTATACCACATGCTCAAGCAGTTGCACAACCGCAAGCAATTGGAACTCTGTCGATGTCGATTCGTTAGGTTCTTCTGTTTATTTGATGGCTTCAGCGCGTACAGGTATTGCCATCGATTCCAATGATGGTGTGCATATCTCATACTACCATCCCGATAAAGACCTCAAGTATGCAACATGTTCAAGCGGCTGCACAACCGCAAGCAATTGGGACGACGTGTCTGTTGATGCGTCGAGTGATGTGGGATATCACGCTTCCATCGGCATCGATTCCAACGATGCTGTCCACATTTCCTACTTTGAAGAGACCAATGACGTCCTCAAGTATGCCACCTGTTCAAGCGGTTGCTCGACCGTAAGCAATTGGAACAATGAGACCATCGATTCAATTGGCCAAACAGGGTATTGCACCTCAATGGCCATCGATGCCAACGATGTCATTCACATATCCTACTTTGATGATACCAATAACAAAATCAAGTATCTCGCTCTGGATTCTTCTTCGAACACGCTTGGTTATTCGATCAGTCCAGACCTACCAGAAGGATTGACGCTGAACCCAATCTCTGGGGAGATATCAGGAACGCCAACTGAACTGTCAACCAATACAACCTACACGATCACCGTAAGGAACAGCGGTGGCCTCAACACGACGACCATCACAATTCTCGTGAATGACCANGTGCCCAACGCACTCGGNTACACNCCNGAAAACATGACNCTCGANAAGGGCACAACGATGACGACCAACACACCAAGCGTGAGCGGTGGTGCTGTAACGTCGTGGGAAATCGACCCAAGCCTGCCAAGCGGCCTTTCCTTTGGTTCGACCAACGGTAGCATTTGGGGAACGCCCACCGTTCTGCAAACAACAACTGCGACCTACACGATTTGGGCCAACAACTCAGGTGGTTCAGAAACAGCTCAAGTGAACATCACCATCAACGATCAAATCGCTTCTGTATCTTATCCTTCCACTGTCGAAATTTCCAATGATCGAACCATGACAACGGTCACACCAACCAACACTGGAGGCGCAGTCACCTCGTGGGCCATCGTGCCATCGCTCCCATCTGGCCTCAACTTTGGAAGCAGCAATGGCAGCATCTGGGGCACACCGACTGGTTTGCTTACCAATGAGACCTACACAGTCTATGCCAACAACAGTGGTGGCTCAAGCAGCATTACCTTCACACTCGGTCTCAACTGGACGCTCACACCGAGCGTCGAGGGTGCTTACATCACCCGAAACAGTTCCCTTTCAAGCGACATCACTTGGGAGTGGGATTACGACCCGCTTGAAGCCGACAACCTTTCGATTGCAACAGGCGACTACAATACCTGCGCCATCAAGGACAACGGCGACGTCTATTGTTGGGGTCGAAACGGCAACGGACAGATCGGTAACGGCCAGACTTCACAAGTCAATACCGGTTGTGGCGTTTCTGGCCATAAGTGCAAGGATGTGCCAACGCTGACCCAAGTTAAGGGTTCGAACAACTACGATGCTGTCAGCATTGCCTTCGGTGACCGTCACGCCTGTGCCCTCCTTGACGACGGTGATGTTGTGTGTTGGGGTCGAAACAACGCTGGGCAGCTTGGCACCAGCGGTGGTGACAAAGATACGCCACAAGCCATCAATCTGGGAACTGGACGTACCGCAACCAGTATTTATGCCGGTGGTAACTTCAATTGTGCTATTCTCGATGATGCTTCGGTCAAGTGCTGGGGTCATAACAACGCAGGCCAACTTGGTATCGGTTCTCAAGTGAACACCAATACGCCCACGACCATTAACTCGCTCGGTTCAGGCCGCAACGCCGTGACATTGGCATTGGCCTATCATTCGATGTGCGCCTTGCTCGATGACGGGTCGGTCAAGTGCTGGGGTGCAAATCACCAAGGACAATTGGGTAACGGCGGTTCTCCCTATCTGTTGACCAGCCCTCCTTCATCTGCCATCGACTTGGGTACAGGGCGCACGGCCAAGGCCATCACGGGCGGAGAAACCCATTTCTGTGCAATCTTGGACGACAATTCCATCAAGTGCTGGGGTGGCGGCGGCAACGGAAAGTTGGGAACGGGTTCGACAAGCGGGCAAAACACGCCCACCTCCACAAGTGGCTCGTTTGCTTCAGGACGTTATGCGGTGGCCATCGATGCTGGATACCAGCACACGTGCGTGATTCTTGACAACGGTGATCTCACTTGTTGGGGTAGTGACAGCAACGGTCAGTTGGGCAACGGCGCCACCGTTACGGGAACCAAATCCTCGCTGCAGTCCACTACCGTGGATTTGGGCATAGGNCGAACGGCGATTTCACTCTCTGCAGGTGGTCAGCACACGTGCGCCCAACTCGATAATGGGGAATTGAAGTGTTGGGGTAACCGAGGCTCCGGCCAAGTCGGTGATAACGGTGGATTCGGATCCTCTGTGTCCGACCGCACCAGTCCAGTCAGCGTGAACGGCGGTCACACTTACCTCGACACGGGTGCTTTCCCGTCCGATGCCGTCAGTGGTGCAACATGTTCCATCTCACCTTCACTTCCAACTGGTCTAAGCTTGACCGCAGGCACCTGTGCCATTACGGGCACGCCTACTGCGACCGCCACCAATGCGACCTACACGATATGGGCCAACATCTCTGGCCAGTCGTTCAGCGGACAAATTTGGCTTGAAGTCGGGTTGAATGCACCAGACATTTCCTATTCCTCTTCCACCTATACCTACACCAAGGGTTCGACCATCAGCACGCTCAACCCGATCAACGTCGGTGGCGGAGTGACCACTTGGGCCATCAATGCCACCTTGCCTTCAGGCCTCTCCTTTGGAACCAGCAACGGTAGCATTTGGGGTACGCCAGATACGGTTACTTCAGCGACCACGTATACCATCTGGGCCAACAATTCTGCTGGTTCCAATTCCACCACCATCACCTTCACCGTTAACGATCCTACGCCGAACTTCAGTTACACCAGCAACGGCGGCACACACTACCTCATCCTTTACCTCAATCAAACGATAAACCCCGTCACGCCGATTACCTTCCACGGTGGCGGCTTGCCGACGTCGTGCAGCAGTTCCCCTTCACTTCCTTCGGGCTTGACCCTCAGTTCAAGCTGTGTCATTTCCGGCACGCCAAATGCCACGGCAAGTTGGGCCGTTTACTTCATCACCGGCACGAACACCGGTGGAAGCGATTCCGACTCAATCTACATCCAGGTTGTCGCTGCTGGTGGGGCGTTGACCATCACACCGACCAACCGGGAAGGTTCCGTCAATACTTCGCTGTCGAACATTACCATGTCCTACACGCACCATATCAGCAACTACGGCTGGAGTTCAGGTGTGAGCAATACGACCACGAGCCTGCTGAACAATTACCTGGCACCCGGAGGAAGCACGCACTGGTTGGCTTCAGATTCTGGTGAACGTGGTGAAATGGCCATCGTCTATGCTCGCAACGATTCAGGGGCCAGCACGTTCAGCCTCGGTCTACTCTACCAATGGGGAGGAACATGGACTGAGACGATCATCGATAACGGCACAAATACGGGATACCATCCATCGGTTGCCATCGACCGAGATGGAGCCCTACACATTGCCTACATCGACGATGCCAACGACAAGCTCCGCTATGCGACCAATGCTTCAGGGACTTGGGTCTTAACCACGCTTGGAAATTCAACGTTCGACAACGATGGTGGCAGAGGCACAGCCATCGTCGTCCATCCAATTACCGATGCCGTCCATATCGTCACAACCATCAACGACAACACCTATCGTGATCTGCAATATTTCACCGATGAAAGTGGTTCATGGGTCAATGAGACCATCACCAACACCTCGAACGACGAGGGGCACGATCCTGTCATGGCCATGGATAGCGATGGCAACCTCTATGTCGCGTACTACTGTGATGATGGCTGCAGCGATCTGCGGTTATCGAGTCGGATCAACGGGGTCTGGGAAAACGAAACGGTTGCGAGTAGCGGCAACATCGGAAACTCCCCTGACATCGTCATCGACTCACAAGATACGATTCACATTGTATCACAGTATCTCAACACCAAGCGCATCTACTTGCATTCCGGTACACCAGGTAGTTGGACTCAACAGACAGGACTTTCCGGAGGAAGCGCCCATTGGCCAACGGTTGATGTTGACTCAAACGACGCTGTACACATTTCGTATCATCTTGGAACCACCCAAAAAGACGTGATGTACATGACCAATGCTTCAGGGTCTTGGTCGTCAGCGACGATGATTTCTGGATACGGCGGTTGGGGCAGTGATATGACGATTGACGTCAATGACGATATCTTCATTCCAAACATTGCCTCAGGTACAGCCAAGCTTCAATTGACCAAGGTGCAAGGTTCAGGCCAAGGCCTAACGGCTCTTCCAATCTACGACATTTCACCGATGCTTCCTGATGGCCTTTCCATGAATTGGCGCAATGGAACCATTTCGGGTACGCCTACTGAAGCACTGGCCAACACAACGTTCACTGTGACGGTGACGGCACTCGGGGCCAACACAACGGGAACCTTCACCCTCTACATCACGGGTGAGCCAGGTATCATCACCTACACCGACATCCAAGCGAGCAATCAGACCGCCATCACGACGGCAACGCCATCGTTCACCAACAACAGCACCAGCGGAACGGCTACGACGTGGGCCATCAGTCCAACATTACCGAACGGACTTTCCTTCGGTACCACCAACGGTAGCATTTGGGGTGCACCAACGCTTGAACAAATCAAGACAAGCTATACGATATGGGCCAACAACACGGCCGGCTCATCTTCAACCACGTTGAACATCACCATCGGTCCAATGGCACCTGGTCCGTTCGAATACAACCCAGAGAACAACATCTGGACCAACAATACCGAGGTTCACCTCGCACCCGAATTCGTCAATATCACCACCGGAAACGGATCAACGTGGAATGTGGCCAATATCAACAGCGGTTCAAGTCCCAGTAATCCGGGGGAAAACATGGAGATTGTTGTTGGTGACATCATTTACTTCGGCGCCAAGGACGGAAGCACCGGCGTAGAACTGTGGGCGCACAACACCTCAAGCGGAACCACATGGCGAGTTGCGGATATTCGCTCAGGATCGAGCAGTAGCAATCCAGGGAGTAACATGATGCACGTCATCAACGGTGTGCTTTACTTCAATGCCGTGGCCACTGGTGGTCAAGAACTGTGGAAGCACGATCCGTCAACTGGAACAACCTCGCGCATCTACGACATCAATCCAGGCTCATCAGGCAGCAGTGTTGGTATGAGGATGAGCAAGGTTGTTGGCGATGTGCTCTTCTTCAGTGCGAACGATGGAAGCTCTGGCCACGAACTCTGGGCCTACAACACATCCAACAGCAGCAATCCATGGCAAGTGATGGACATCAACAGCGGTTCTGATAGCAGCAATCCAGGAATTTGGTTGGAAATCCTTGTTGGTGATACCCTTTACTTCTCAGCCAATGATGGAAGCACAGGGCACGAGTTGTGGGCGCACGATACGTCAAATCATTCGACGTGGCGCGTGGCTGAGATTTCCAGTAGTGGAGACNGTAATCCTGGACGATACTCGCAACACCTCGTAGGTGACACCATCTATTTCTCTGCCACAGATGGAAGCACAGGTGATGAATTATGGGCACACAACACTTCCAATGGGACGACATGGCAAGTGGCTGACATCCGAAGCGGTTCTGGACACAGTTTCCCCGGAGATAAGATGATTCTCTCCGTCGGTGACACGATTTATTTCGATGCCAATGATGGAAGCACAGGTACGGAATTGTGGGCGCACGATACGTCCAACTACTCTACCTGGCAAGTGGCCGACATTAACACTGGTTCAGCTTCCAGTGGTGTAGGAGAATGGCTCCTTGCTCACGTTGGCAACACCATCTATCTGTCTGCTTACAAACCAAGCACAGGGCAGGAGTTATGGGCGCACAATACACTCAACAAAACAACATGGCAGGTCGTGGACATTTACACTGGATCCACGAACAGTTTGCCCGGATGGCGTATGGATATCGTCGTTGGCGATACCATTTATTTCGACGCATCGGATGGAATCAACGATTATGAGTTGTGGGCACATGATACCTCGAATGATTCCTCATGGCGAGTGACCAACATCAGGACCGGTGCCAGTGCTGCATCTGGATTGTACATGGGTCTGTTGGTAGGAGATAGCATCTATTTCTCAGCGAATGATGGATTTACAGGACATGAATTGTGGGCGCACCGTCCATCGACCATCAACTATCAAACCAACACTGGCGGAGATGTCAGCACATGGGCCATCAATGCCAGTCTACCAAGCGGTGTCTCTTTTGGCACCAACAACGGTACGATTTACGGAACACCGACCGAATTGTGGACGCAAACGTCCTACATGGTATGGGCCAACAACAGTGGCGGTTCGACCGTGGCCTACCTCAACATCACCGTGGTTGACGAAGTGCCAACCCTCTCCTATTCACCGAGCACGCTGGTGTTGACCAAGGGCAACCAGAGCAGCGACCTGCCACTGAATGCGACCTTGACCGGTTCGGGGACGATCACCTCGTGGGCGATTTCTCCGGCACTGCCAAGCGGCCTGTCATTCGGTACAAGCAACGGAACAATTTGGGGAACGCCAACGACCATGCGCTCACTCAGAACTTACACAATTTGGGCTAACAACAGCGGTGGTTCAGTCAATGCAACAGTCAACATAACCGTCAATGATGAGGTGCCAAATATTTCCTATTCTCCAGACTGGTTTGTCTTGACCAACAATACTCTAATGTCGCCTACAGCAACGCCAACAAACACTGGCGGAGCGATTCCATCAACGACAATAGATAGCAATGGCAACGCAGGGAATTACAATTCCATCGCCCTAGATTCAAACGGATACCGGCATGTTGCTTACACGAGTACATCATGGGGGGCTTCAGGTGGTCATCTCATGTACGCAACGGACGCAAGTGGAACTTGGGTAAGCATCTCCCTCGACTCAACTGGAAATGTAGGAGCAAGCCCAAACATCGAGATTGATTCCGATGATAACATACACATTACCTATTTCCGAACTGATAGTGGTAATCGAGGCATAAAATACGCCACATGTTCCTCATCGTGCAGTAGTGTGTCTTCTTGGACAAACAGCACAATCTTCTCTGATATAGCTGTAGGTTATTACAAACTAGTTCTGTCCATTGATTCGAATGATGATTTACATCTTATCTACTACAATGGCAGCATCAGCACTGGCAACCTAAAATACGCTACATGTTCATCTTCGTGTGCAACTGAGTCTTCCTGGACAAACATTACGATTGATGGGACAAGTCAAGCTGGATTTGCTGGAATTGATTTAGTCATAGATTCAAGTGACCATTTGCATGTTGCTTACAGTTTCTTCTCCACTAAGGATCTAAAGTACATCACATGCCCGTCATCGTGTACTTCGGTATCATCTTGGACGAACATATCAGTCGATACCGTCGGAGAAGTGGGACGTATGCCTTCAATAGCGGTTGACTCAAACGATGATTTGCATATCTCATACTATGACGACGACGGTGATGGACTCAAATATGCATGGTGTTCTTCTTCTTGTACAACGGCTTCCTCTTGGGCAAACACATCCATTGCAAACGGTTCGTCATACGGTACAATTGCCACTTCTCATCTTGTCGGGTTTTCTTCTGACCTTGCCTTTGACTCCGATGGCCACATGCACATTACACACCTTGATTGGTCCAAGCGTTGGCTTCTCTACTCTACCTGCTCTTCGTCTTGCTCTACCAATTCATCTTGGAGTCACAGTGTATTGATGTCTGATTATAATGTCCTTGGCAATGGACCGTCTCTTGTCATTGATTCAAATGATGAACTCAACATCGTGTTCTATGATTATGATGATGATGACCTCGAATTCATGCTCCTTGATGCCTCTTCCCAACCTTACGAATATTCCATCAGTCCTGACTTGCCAACTGGCTTGAGTATTAACCCAACTACAGGCACGATTTCGGGTATCCCAAGAGAGTTGTTAACCAATACAACGTTCACGATTACGGTACGCAACTCTGGTGGTACTAACACAACGACGATCACAATCGAGGTTCTAGACCAGTTGCCGACTCTGTCCTACTCGCCTGAGAATCTGACACTAACCAAGAATCAGACTAGTAGCGATCTGCCACTGAACGCTACGCTAACTGGCTCGGGTGCAATTGCTTCATGGGCAATCAGTCCGGCATTGCCAAATGGTTTGACATTCGAGACAAGTAACGGAACAATTTGGGGGACTCCGACCTCATTGATGACGCTCAAGACGTTCACGATTTGGGCTAACAACAGCGGAGGTTCAGTCAATGCAACGGTTAACATCACCGTCAATGATGAGATACCGGATATATCGTATTCTCCAGACTGGTTTGTATTGACCAACAATACTCTAATGTCGCCAACTGCGACACCAACCAATGCCGGTGGTGCGATTCCATCGGGCATTCTCGATTCCGTTGGCAATGTTGGAGTATATTCTTCCATGGCCATTGATTCCTATGGCTTCAAGCACATTTCCTACTTTGATAATACCAATGATGATCTCAAGTATGCAACAGATAAGACCGGCTCTTGGGTTACCATTTCGGTTGACACAACAGGTAATGTCGGAGGTTACACTTCCATCGCCATAGATTCCAACGATGCTGTGCATATTTCCTATTATGATTCTACCAATGACGACCTCAAGTACGCCACTTGTTCAAGCGGTTGTACATCCGCAAGCAATTGGGACGATGTTTCCGTTGACACAACAGGTTCGGTGGGGTGGCACACTTCAATCGCCATTGATTCCAACGATAATGTCCACATTTCCTACTTTGATTCCTCCAATCAAGACCTCAAGTATGCCACCTGTTCAAGCGGCTGTACAATCGCAAGCAATTGGGACGATGTTTCCGTTGACACAACAGGTAATGTCGGAGGTTACACTTCCATCGCCATAGATTCCAACGATGCATTGCACATTTCATACCGTGATTCTACCAATACCGACCTGAAGTATGCGACGTGTTCTTCTTCGTGTACATCTGCATCGTCGTGGACAAATAGCACGATTGATTCAGTTGGAAACGTTGGATCCCGTACATCCATCGCTATCGACTCCAATGACGCTATACATATTTCGTACCATGACTTCACCAATGGCGACCTCAAGTACGCAACCGATCAGAGTGGTTCTTGGGCCAACACCACGGTTGACTCAGTTGGGACGGTGGGCAAGTACACCTCCATTGCCATAGACTCGAATGACGTTGTACACATTTCTTACTATGATGCTACAAATAAGGACCTCAAATATGCATCCAACATGCAATCCTCCATCCAAACAGGTGTTGGAAATGTCATCAAATTCATCGATCGAGATACAAAGGTGGGCCATCAAGGCACATCCATCGCTGTTGATTCAAACGGCGATGTGCACATTTCCTACTATGATGCCACCAATGGTGATTTGAAGTACGCAACTCTTGAAGGCGTCCATCCTTGGAATGTGTATGCCTATTCCATTAGTCCTAGCCTGCCTGCAGGATTGGAGATTAACATGAATACTGGTGAAATCTCAGGAACTCCAACTGAGTTGTCGACCAATACGACATACACGATTACTGCTTGGAACACAGGTGGTTCGAATACCACTACCATTACCATCGAAGTGATTGACCAATTGCCTGGTCTGTCGTACTCTCCTGAGAATTTGACGCTCACAAACAATACCGTGAGCAGTGACCTTCCACTAGCGCCTACAATCACCGGTCCTGGTGACATTACNTCGTGGGAGATTAACGCAACCTTGCCNTCTGGAATTANCTTNGGAAGCGATAATGGTACACTTTGGGGAATACCAACNGAATTGTGGCCACAGNCCTCTTACATGGTATGGGGTAACAACAGTGGTGGAACTGCGATTGCTTACCTGAACATTACAGTCATAGATCAACTGCCAACAATTTCCTATTCACCGGCCGACCTGATACTAACCAATAACACGAACTCGACTGACCTGCCACTAGCGCCTACATTTACCGGTCCAGGAGATATACTAACGTGGGAAATGAATGGCACGCTACCGAGTGGCATCAGCTTTGGAAACAATAACGGAACAATCTGGGGTGTGCCTACCGAGTTATGGAATCAGACTCAATACATGGTTTGGGCTAACAACACTGGTGGCTCAGCAGTTGCTTACCTGAACATCACAGTGGTTGACCAACTACCAACGCTATCATACGTCCCAGAGAATCTAACTCTGCTCAATAACACTCAGAGTACATCTCTACCGCTAGCACCAACACTAAGCGGGGCAGGAGTAATTCTCGAGTGGGGCATTAGTGATGACTTACCAAGCGGATTGAGCTTTGGTAATGACAACGGTACGATTTGGGGTATTCCAACCGAGAGAATGAACAGAACAACATTCACGATTTGGGCTAACAACTCTGGTGGTTCAGTCAATGCAAGCATCAACATCACAGTACTACATCAACAGCCATTATTCAACTATTCAGTGCTTGACTTGATGCTGGTCAATAATACGGTAATGAACAATGTAACATCCACTGTTACCGGTGGCGAGATTGTTTCATGGGAAGTTTCTCCAGATATGCCAGATGGAATTGCTCTCGGTGCAAACGGAAGCATATCGGGTCTACCAACCGTTGTACAGAATAGAACCATGTACATGATTTGGGCTAACAATACCGGTGGCTATCACGTTGTATATCTCAATATTACAATCTATGACATAATTGCAACACTGGATTACATCCCTGAAAACCTCACACTAACAAGGAATGAATCGATGACTGACCTTTCACCAACATACAGTGGAATTGTTGACAGTTGGGAGATTCACCCTGCTCTGCCTGATGGCCTCAACTTCACCAATGGAACGATTTCAGGAACGCCAGAAAACAACATGACTAGGTCTACTTACACAGTTTATGCAAACAATACTGGTGGCTCAATTTCACACACGATTAACATCACAGTGCTTGAACCAGTGATGGAATTCGAATACATCCCTGCCAATGTGACATTGGTCAACAATACTGCAAGTACAGACATGCCAATGGTGCCAATCCTGTACAATGACGGTGTGGCTGAAACATGGGAGATTTGGCCTGCTCTACCGAGTGGACTGAACTTCAGTAGTACGAACGGAACGATTTCTGGAATCGCTACAGAATTGCAAATTGTCCCTGTCAACTACACGATTTGGGCTAACAACTCTGGAGGAATTGCTTCTACTGTAATCAGCATCACAATCGTTGACCAGTTACCAAACTTGACCTATCCAGGTGACCTTGAGTTGATGAATAACACCAACAGCACTGATTTGCCAATGCTACCAATATTGGATGGTGCTGGAGTAATCGTGACATGGGAGATTAACGCAACCTTACCAGCTGGACTCAACTTCAGCAGCGTAAACGGTTCGATCTATGGAATCGCAACCGAACTGTGGACTAAGACACAATACACCGTTTGGGCGAACAACTCCGGCGGCTCATCGATGGCTATGTTTAATGTCACAGTTGTCGACCAGGTACCGACAGATATTGGATACAGTCACGAGTGGCTAGTGCTGACTAGAAATGAGAATAATTCTGGAATCCTACCACTAACACCGAACTTGGTTGGCCCAGGAGCAATTACCTCTTGGGAGATTAACGGAACTCTGCCGACAGGTCTGAACTTCAGCAGTGAAAACGGAACCATTTGGGGAATACCAACCGAATTGTACCACGATTGGCAGAACATCACAATCTATGCGAACAATACTGGTGGAAGCGTAGTTTCGATAATCGCAATAATGGTCAACGACCAAATCCCTACAATCTCTTACAACCTAAGTCAAGTTGTATTCAAGAACGATACTGAAATGGATTCCATTGAGGCTACACACGGCGGTGGACCATTCATCACATTAGCAATCCATCCACAACTACCTGCTGGAATGTACTTCGGATACGACAATGCAACCATTTGGGGACAACCAACCGAATTGACAAGCATGGTCGAATACACAATTTGGGCCAACAACTCCGGAGGTTCTGCTTCAACAACCATTAACATCACAATAGAAGATAATGGACCAACCTTCGAGTATATCAGCACTGAATTCACATTCTATGTCGATACCGAGATGGCTGAGTTGCCGCTGACTGTTACCTCTTCTGGAGGAGAGATTCAGAACTTCTCGATAACACCGCAATTGCCTGCTGGCCTATCGTTCGGAGAATCGAATGGAACAATATGGGGAATTGCAACTCAAGATATTCGCAAGACCACATTCACAATCTCTGCATACAACCCACTAGGAGTTTATTCGGTTGACATTGATATTGTGGCGTATGACTACCTGTATGACTTCAAACTCGACCCTGTTTGGGTATCCAACGACTCTTTCATGAAGCCAATCAAACCAACTTACATCATTCCTGGTGCAACCTACAGCGTTGGCCCTGACTTGCCAGAGGGAATGTCGGTCAACCCGAACACAGGTGTTGTGAGTGGAAGGCCGAACGGTACTATGCGACTTACATCCTACACTCTGATTGCAAGCGTTGACGGATACACGCTCTCAGTTCCAATGAAGCTTGGTGTGCTTGAGGATACAGATTTGGATGGACTACCAGACAAGATTCCATCAGGCGGAAATGCGCTTGGAATAACTGAGGACCCTGACGATGACAACGACAATGTCGATGACTTAACTGAAATCGATTGTGATACTGACCCATTAAATGCTGAAGACAAGCCTGAATTCAACAGCAACGGAAACTGTGCTCCAGAGCCAGCAGGTATTGGATTCCTGTGGTGCTTGCCGATGATCTTGCTACTATTGTTGCTCATGGTATTGATTATTGCAACTAAGAAAAAGGACGACCCTGGAGTTGTTGCTGCTAACAGAACTAAGCCTTCTGAGAAAAAGAAAGGTCGAGAAAAGTGGATGCAAGACTACCGCATAGACGATGATCAAGTCGAATGGGGAGAGGACAAAGAAGGCTCTTGGTGGCGGCGCACTAAGAGTGAGTCAGAGTGGTCCGAGTGGGACAAAGCACCTTGATTCGGAAATCGGTCTAGAGCGCTGGGCCCCTAATTAGGAAGGCCACCCATAGAAGCGAAAGTAATAATCCGCAGACTTGGAAGATACGGCGTCCGTGCTTTTCATGACTGAATAGTCCGGATAGACGGTCTCCGAAGAAGGTCCAAGCGATCATTGCGGATACACAAGTTACGAGAGTCACCATGATGATTACACCCATTCCGATGATGCCGCCACCCAAGGGTTCCATGTATTGACTCATCATGATAATGATGAATGCCCATTCCTTACCATTGACGTACTGCATCGCAATACCGGTCTTGATTCCGAGTTTTCCTTCACTGGTTTCCGCCTCGATTTTTGAGGGGTCGATTCTGAACATTGCGATAACCATCGCTCCTAGGAATGCCATCCCAATCCAATGAAGAGCTGTGAGTGCGGTTTCATTTCCATCCAGAGAGTTGACGAGGAAGCCGATTACGAGTTCAATCGAGACAAAACCAATCACCATTCCAGTGATTAGCGGGATGTTTGCTTTCTTTCCAAACAGGCCACTGTGTGCAAATGAAGTGAGTGCATTCGGCCCAGGAGTAAGCAGGCCAACTGCGAGCAGAAGCAACAACTCGATTAGAGCAGTTGTTGCATCCATGAGGATTCTCGACCCTGTTATGATAGATAACGCTTGAGACTACAATCACATGTTACGGCGGTACTGTCCACCAACTGCGAATAGCGCATCTGTGATTTGTCCGAGTGAGGCAACCTTGGTCGTCTCCATCAATTCCTCGAATACGTTGCCACCTTCTCTAGCGACCTGTTGCAATCTCTTGAGTGCCTCTTCGTCGCGCTTGATTGCTTGAGTGCGTTCAAGACATGCTTGCTTTTCGTCAGGCATTGCTCTTGCTAATTCCATATCGAATTCGTCAGCAGCNTTCTCATCGAAGTCTTGTGCATTAGGATTCAGGAATGTGTTAACACCGATGATTGGAAGCGTTCCATCGTGCTTGAGGTGCTCGTAGTACATGCTTTCATCTTGGATCTTACCACGCTGATACATTGTCTCCATAGCACCCAAAACTCCACCTCTGCGAGATAGAGCTTCGAACTCTTGCAGAACCGCTTCTTCGACTAAGTCGGTTAATTCCTCGACGATGAATGAACCCTGCATCGGGTTCTCAGTCTTGGTCCAGCCGCTTTCCTTGTTGACAATCAACTGGATTGCAAGCGCCCTTCTAACCGACTCCTCGGTTGGAGTGGTAATCGCCTCATCATATGCGTTGGTGTGCAGTGAGTTTGCATTGTCTTGAATCGCCAATAGTGCCTGTAGGGTTGTACGGATATCGTTGAAGTCGATTTCTTGTGCGTGCAGGCTGCGTCCACTTGTCTGAATGTGATACTTCAACTTCTGACTGCGCTCATCAGCACCATACAGGTCACGCATTGCCACAGCCCAAATCCTGCGAGCGACTCTTCCGATAACGGTGTACTCAGGGTCTAAGCCGTTTGAGAAGAAGAAAGACAGGTTAGGAGCGAATTCTGCTACATCCATTCCTCTGCTGCGGTAATACTCGACATAGGTGAATCCGTTTGCCAGAGTCAAGGCCAACTGAGTGATTGGATTTGCACCCGCTTCTGCGATATGATAGCCGGAAATTGAAACCGAGTAGTGATTGCGAACCCCGTTGTCAATGTAGTACTGCTGAACGTCGCCCATCATCTTGAGAGCGAATGGGGTTGAGAAAATACAGGTGTTCTGAGCCTGGTCTTCCTTGAGAATATCAGCCTGAACTGTACCACGAACTGTCTGCAGAGTCTTTGCCTTGATCTCTGCGTATGTAGCCGCATCAACCATCTCATCTCCACGCTTGCCTACCGTAGCCAAGCCAAATCCATCGTGGCCCTCAGGTAGGTCGCCACGATAGCCGCTTGCATCTGCTTCTAATTGCAGATGCTTCTCGACCTGCTGGTCGATTGCTGCATTCAGATAGAATGCGAGAATAATCGGTGCTGGACCGTTAATTGTCATCGATACCGAGGTGTTAGCATCACACAAGTCAAATCCAGAATACAGGCGTTTCGCATCATCAATGCTAGCGATTGAAACGCCTGAGTTACCGACCTTACCCCAGATGTCAGGTCGGCGGTCAGGGTCTCGCCCATACAGGGTTACGCTATCGAAAGCGGTGGAGAGTCTGACGTAATCCTGGCCTTGGCTGAGAAGGTGGAATCTGCGGTTTGTGCGCTCGCCTTCTCCTTCACCAGCGAACATTCTCGCACTCAATTCATCGGTTCGCTTGAACGGGAATACACCCGCAGTGAACGGGAAATGGCCCGGTGCATTTTCTCTGGTCAGCCAGTTGAACATATCACCGTCATCGCTGTACTTCGGNAGTGCAACCCTCGGAATCATCTGATGTGAGAGAGATTCTGTAACGGTTGAAACCTTGAATGGTTTGCCACGAACGTGGTAGGTGTATTCGCCGCTTCCATACTCTTCAGCAAGCGTTCTGAATCCTTCAACAGCCTGCTTTGCTTCTGCCACTTCTTCACGAAGTTCTGCTAGGTGCTCATCGACTTCGCCCTTGATTGAAGGTAGCTCTTCGCTTGCAGTTTCGAGGTGCTGCATCAGTCGCAACTTCTCTGAAACAGTCTTGTTTGCCTCGTGATATTCACGGACGATTGAAGCGATTTCTGACAGATAGTGTACTCTCTCAGGAGGAATAACACCCTTGCGCTCACCGATTACACCCATTGGCTCGCTTGCCTCAAAGCCAACCATTGCAGCCAATTTCTGCCATAGAACATCGACACCAGGGTCGGCAAATTGGCTAGCGATTGTTGCAACAACTGGCAACTCGTGGTCTTCGACATCGAACTTGTTTCTGTTACGGCGAACCTGCTTGCGAATAGCNCGCAGGGCATCTTCGCTGCCTCTCTTTTCGTACTTGTTTAGAACGACGAGGTCTGCTACGTCAAGCATCTCGATTTTCTCAAGTTGAGTGTGTGCACCGAACTCTGCTGTCATAACGTAGAGAGAACGGTCTGATACTGTGGTTATCGCATCGCTGCCTTGGCCGATACCGCTGGTTTCACAGAAAATCAAATCGAAACCAACAGCCTTTGCTGCCTCGATTGCACGGTCTAGGTTTGCGCTGATTTCTGAACCACTTCCACGACTTGCTAATGAACGCATGTAGAGGTTATTATTGGATAGTGAATTCATTCTGATTCTGTCACCAAGAAGCGCACCACCGGTACGCTTTCTTGTTGGGTCAACACAGAGCAGGCAGACTTTCTTGTCTGGATTATCTCGAAGGATTCGCAGCATCAATTCGTCCAACAGGCTGCTCTTTCCAGCGCCGCCAGTTCCGGTAAATCCGATGACAGGGACGTCTTTGTCGCTTGAGCGAACCTTCTCAACCATCGCTTTGAAATCTTCATCGCTAGCTGATTCAGACATTGTTAGCAGAAGGCCAACCTTAGCCATATCATCAGCAGTAATTGGTCCGTCTAGGCTTGCAAGCCTATCATCTGAAATCAAATCAACTTCGCTTGCTGTGCCCATCAAATCGTGGATCATTCCCATCAGACCCATCTTCCGACCATCGTCAGGAGAATAGATTCGAGAGATACCGCTCTTGTGTAGGTCCCTGATTTCTGGAGGAGTAATCGTTCCTCCACCGCCACCGAAGATACGAACATGCTCGCAGCCAGCCTCATCTAGCAATTGGCGGATGTAAGTGAAATACTCCATGTGACCACCTTGGTAAGAGGTCAAAGCTACAGCGTGAGCATCCTCCTGAACAGCACAATCAACCACATCTTTTGCAGAGCGGTCGTGTCCTAGGTGAATCACTTCTGCACCGCTGGATTGAATGAGGCGGCGCATCACGTTAATCGCAGCATCATGGCCATCAAACAGGCTTGCTGCGGTGATAACACGGACTGGCCCTGTGGTAGTCTCAAACACCGGTGCCTCGTCCGACATGTTCCTACGGAACATAATTTCATTCATCATGATACCGTTTGAATCAAAAGCCTAGAGGTCAGTGCTAGGGCTATGCGCCCCCGCTGGATAATGTCTCCACGAGAGATAGCAATCCTCGATGCGAATGCAGAGGCACTAGGCGCAGATATGGATGCACTGATGATTACCGCCGCTGAACATCTCGCCAACGCCCTAGAAGGCGCACCTAAGCCGATTTGGATACTGTGTGGCCCAGGAAATAATGGCGGCGATGGATTCCGTCTTGCCAACATGATTGAGGATTGCTTCGTAGTTGCAACCCATGACAAGCAAAAGACACCACTTGCACAGAGAGCAAGAGATGATTGGAAAGGAACAATTCACACAGTCGAAACTCTGCCTGAACAGCAGCCTGCGGTAATAGTTGACTGTCTACTTGGAGCAGGTTCATACGGCCGGCCTCGTGGTGAAATCCTTCGCCTCATGGAAGCAATCCCCGGCCGGCCGATGGTACTAGCATGTGACATGCCAACAGGATGTGGCTCTGGCATCTCGTTCAACGCTTTCAGAACCGTCACATATGAGGCTCCTAAATCGAATATGGTTGACGAGAAAGGCCAGCTACTTCCCGAAGTGGGCGATGTATTCGTTGCTCCCGTTGGATGGCCAGTGGGCACGCTTGACCCCGGACCGGGAGATCTGCTGCGCTACCCTCATCCACAAGAAGGCCAAATCAAAGGCGATAGAGGTCGAGTGCTAATCGTGGGCGGCGGTCCATATCATGGCGCTCCAATCCTTGCTGGAATGGCTGCTGCAAGAATGGGTGTTGACCTAGTTCACGTTGCAATGCCTAGCCAAGCTGCAGCGAGAGCAAAGTGGCCCAGTGAATTGATTCAGGAGAAGATGAGTGATTCAGAATACATCAGCGATGTCTCCGCATTGGTCAAACGCTGCATGACTGGAAGAGGTGTCCAAGCAATGGTTATCGGCCCGGGAATGGGCGATAATCCCGCATCACTAGAAGCTGTAAAAATGCTAATTCAAGCAACTCCAAACATTCCCAAAGTGATTGATGCAGACGCAATTAGAGCGCTTGAAGGATGGCCTGAAGGCTTAGTCGGTGTAGTGACACCGCATCAAAAAGAATTGGAAAATTGGATAGGAAACATCGACGCAGTCCCCGATTTAATCGCCGGTTCTGGAGAATCAAGAGTAGTAATTCGAACCGGTGCAGAGGACATTATCATCGGCGCTGGCGGGCGCGGAGGAATAGGCAAAGGTGGAAATCCGCGCATGTCAATGGGNGGCACTGGTGACCTACTTGCGGGATGCATAGGAGGCCTACTGGGGCTTGGTTTGTCACCTTGGGCGGCTGCAAGATTAGGAGTTCACCTAATGCGAGTTGCTGGAAGTCTTGCTGGCGATGAAATTGGCCCGGGAATGGTGGCTGATGATGTGCCACCTTACCTGTCAAGAGCACTGATCACAGGACCGGTTCTTCTCCATCCACCAAAGGCGGAAGACCCTTCTTTTTCCTGATATAATCGGTGTAATTACCGTAGTACTTCGTGACTATTCCGTCTTGTAATTCCCAAATCTGATTGACTACTTGGTCAAGGAACCATCTGTCGTGGCTGACGGTTACAATCGCACCATCATACTCGACCAGTGCCTCTTCTAGAGTCTCCTTAGCATCCATGTCCAAGTGATTTGTCGGCTCGTCAAGAAGTAACAAGTTGTTCTCTTCGAGTAGCAACTTCAGTAATGCAACACGAGCTCTTTCTCCACCGGATAATTTGCCAAGTGGAGTGGTTACCTGGTCCTTGCTGAACTGGAATCTTCCGAGTGCTGCACGAATGTCACCGTACTGCATATCAGGGCGCAGTACCTCGACTTGCTTTACTGGATCTAGTTTGAAATCAAGGGTTCTGTGGTCTTGGTGGTAGTATCCAATGATTGCACCTGGTGCAAGGTCACGCTCACCAGAATCGATCTGCTCATCACCGGTAATCACCTTGAGAAGAGTGGTCTTTCCTTGGCCATTGCCACCGACAATTCCAATTCTATCACCCTTACTAATTTCCAAGTTCTGATTATCCAGAATAGGTCGCTGTAGCCCATCGAATCTCTTGGAGACATCCTTCAATTCGATGATGTCATTGCTGGACTTATCAGCTGCTTCCAGATTGAATCGCAAGCCTTTGCGCTGCTTCGGCTTGCGTGCTTTGAGTGCCTTCAACTCCTGTTGCATTCTCTCGATCATCTTATGCTTTGCAGAGATGGACTTGTCGTACTTGTTAGCAGATTTCATCGAGCGAAGTGCAGACTGTGTGTGCGAGATTTTCTTCTCGACTGTCTTGATTCTGTCATCGAGGGCAGCGAGGAAATTCTCCTTCTGTTTGAGGTACTGCGAATAATTTCCTTTGAAATTCCAATTTCTTAGGTTGTCGATTTCAACGATTCTTGTACAGACCTGGTCTAGGAAATACCTGTCGTGTGAAACGATTAGTTGTGCTCCAACGAATTCGTTGATGAACTCTTCAAGCCATTCAGTAGTCTGAATGTCCAAGTGGTTTGTCGGCTCGTCGAGGAAGATAACATCGACACCAGCAAGTCCGACCAATTGGCGAGCTAGCGCAAGTTTTGCTCTCTCCCCACCAGATAGTGAACTGACCTTCATGTCCATAGGATGCTGGTCTAAGCCAAGTCTCTCGAGAATCGCCTTGGCGATATTTGCTACGTTGCCTCCGCCAGATGCACCGAGCATTGTTTGCAATTCTGAGTATCTATCCATAACAGGTTGCCAATCGCCTTCATAGAACGCAGGGTCAACCATTTGAGCCTCTATCGCCGCAATTTCCTCTTCTAATTCCTGAAATTGGCGGCCTTTACGAGACAACTCTTCCTCGATTGTCGAATCATCGTCAATATCTCTTATCTGAGTTAGGTAAGCAATCCTAATTCCACTGGCGAATTCGATTTCACCAACGTCTTGCTTTTGCTCTGAAATTGTGTTGAGTAGTGTGGTCTTCCCCGCACCGTTGTGGCCGACAATACCGATTCTATCGCCTTCATTCACAATGATGTTGATGTCCTCGAGAACGGTGACCGGACCGAATGCACGGTCGACACCCTCGACACGGATTAGTTCACGGGACATGAACCAAGCCGGCTGACGCTCGCTTATGGACTCACCGTTTCAATACGAATCGGCAAATGTGAAAAAGGTCGCAAAAACGATGTTTTGACTGGTCAAATCAACCGAAGACAATATACCGTCATAGGTGCCGTGAAACCGGAGAGAACTATCCTCTCCGGTGGAAATCCATGGGATTGAAACACGACATCCGTCGTGCCCCGGCCGTCCGCGACCGAGGCGCTGAAGCCGACCTGCAAGCGCGTATTTTTGCAGGCAACCGAATATGGGTTGTTGGAGATGTACATGGGCACTTAGGAACGCTAAGGGCTTTGATGCACAGACTGAATCTGCATGAAGATGACAGAGTGGTTTTACTCGGAGATATGATCGACCGTGGCCCCGATTCTGCGGGAGTAATCGAATACATTCGAGAGCATCCCCAAATCCATGCTATCAAAGGCAACCACGAACAGATGGCGATTCAATCACTACAAGCCACAAATATCGAACTCAATGAAATATGGATGGCCAAAGGAGGAGCATCAACCTGGGGCTCATACATCGTCGCTGCGAAGGGAGACTTACACCGAGCCAAATTGACGTTTGCAGAAGATTGTGCTTGGCTTGCTGATTTACCTAGCCATATTGTATTGGATGACTGGAGATTGGTACACGCTGGATACCACCCTAGAATTGACCTCGATGAGCAAGATGAAAAGACTCTGCTTTGGATTCGAAGAGCGTTCTTCAGGCATGATGAAGCAATAGACGAAAAGCGATGTATCCTATTTGGACACACTCCAACTAGGAAGTTCAAGCGTAGTGGGCAGATTGCACATTCCCAAATCATACTCGATGATGGAAGGCCTTCTTGGATAGCGATGGACACCTGCGCCTACAATCAAGATAGCCCTGGAATAGCAGCTTACGATCTAACTACTGGTAAAACCGTCAAGCAAAAAACACTCAAGAGTGAACACTGGTGGTTGAAGACTGAAACTAGAGAAGCACCGGTTGCAGATTTCTTTGGTTTAGCAGAACTTCGCCGCCGCGCCCGAAAAGTTGTGGCGGCGCGCGAGAAGGCGAGAAGGCGCTTGGCGATGGCAGGTGTGTCTCGCAAGGTGAAAGGACCAGTTTCTTTCCGCATTGTAAAGCGTAAATTACCACTTGTGGAAGATGCAATTCCTGCTTCCGGAATCCAATCTCAGGATTCTGTAATTTATCGCGTTTGAGGCACTGCGACGCAGTGATGCAAAGGTACAAAGAGGGAGTACACCAATGGCTGTCCATGGCGAAGGAAACTACCACCAAACGTCCGACTGCTGCTGAATCTCTGGTCAAGGCTACTGTAACAGTTCTTGACAATGTGAATGTTCAGGCTCAGTTCATGAGAGCGTCTATGGAAGCCGCCAAGAGATTAGGGGCTCACAAGTTGACTTACCTATCCTAATGTAACAGAAAGGTCATGTCTGTAAGCACCTTGCGAGAGGTGTGGACTTAACCGCAATTTCTGCTGCCGCCGTGATGTTCATTCTCGGTGCAACCTCCCCAGGTCCATCTTTAGCGGTTGTTTTGCGCAACACTATGATCGGCGGCAGAGGTAGAGGGCTAGCTTGTGCAGTAGGGCATGGAATCGGTTTCGGATTCTATGCGGTTTCTGTGGTATTTGGACTTGTTATCATAATGGAAAACAATCCTGACGTGTTCACATTAATGCAAATCATTGGTGGACTATTCCTGCTTTACTTAGGAATAGAAATGATGCGAGCAGAAGCCAAGGAAATTGAACACTCGCAAGGTAAGAGAGAGGGCTTTGTCGAGGGTTTCTTCATCGCATTCCTCAATCCTAAAATTGCGGTTTTCATGCTCGCAGTTCTCTCTTCTGTGCTGGACCCGTCGATGTCTAGTGATACAAAATGGTTCATTGCAATCATGGGAGCTACCATCGATACGATTTGGTATGTACTCGTAGCACTGCTTTTATCCAACTCAACCATATTGACCAAGATTCAGAATAATCAGAAGATTCTGAACCAAATAACTGGCCTACTGATGATTGGATTGGCGATTTGGACCGCGTACAGACTATCTGGACTTTGACAATCAATACTATTGAGGTCAAGCCATTCGATTGAGTCATGCCAGAACTCCCAGAGGTCGAAACCGTCCGTACTGGGCTGGCTGGCTCGTGGATAGGCAAGCGCATCGATGGCGTAGATTTACGCCGTGAAAATCTCCGATTCCCATTTCCTGAAGGGCTTGCTGAGCGACTAACTGGACGCACAGTGATGGGAATTCGAAGGCGCGCAAAGTACCTTCTAATCGACCTAGACAATGGCGACGTACTCCTTTCACATTTGGGAATGAGCGGCAAATGGACCCTCGATGCAAGCGAGTGTGAAGGCAAGCATGACCACGTAGTGATTCTATTCGACGATGGTAGTATGTCAGTCTACAATGACCCAAGGCGTTTCGGCGTACTGGACATATTCAGTGGAACATCTCACAAATTGTTGGACCATCTAGGCCCCGAACCTCTTGAAGATTGGACAGCCGATGATTTGTATGAAAAATTGCAGAAAAGAAAGAGTGCAATCAAGATCTGCATCCTTGACCAAAAGGTAGTGGTCGGCGTAGGCAATATCTACGCATGTGAAGCACTAAACCGTAGCAAAATCTCACCAACACGCATGGCGAACAAAGTCAAGAAAAAAGAATGTGAATTATTGGTTAAGGAAATCAAGAGCATTCTAGCTGAAGCGATCCAAGTAGGTGGCTCATCCTTGAGAGATTTCGCTGGTGTCGATGGGACTCTTGGCTATTTCATTCACCAATTCAAGGTCTATGACAAAGAAGGCGAAGAGTGTGAATGTGGTGGAACTATCGAAAGGTTAGTCCAGGGTGGACGCTCGACTTTTTGGTGCAAATCTTGCCAAAAATAATCAGTAGTGCTTTAGCACAGTTCTGACGTCTTCGACGAATAAATCAATTGGAAAATCGAAATCTGACCATACAACTCGACCTTTTAACTCCGTATCTAGGATGTAGGTAGGAGAAGGGTGAGCAACAGTATATCCTTCTTCAGAATCATCACTTTCTTCAACCGGGAACACTCCATAATTTTCGTACACAGGGTCAAGATATTCCTTCCCACCTGTGAGGTGAGGCCAGTCATATCCACGGTCGGCTGTCCAATTCCTCAACTCTGATGGCGAGTCATGTCGCCAATCCACAGTTACCGAAACTATGCTGACTTTCTCAAGTTCTTCTTCTGTGAGAGTGTCCTGTACAGCTTTGATATTCTGACTGGTAACTGGGCAAGTATTGTCACAGCGAGTGAACATGAATACGAGAATTACGACTTTACCTTCTTGGTCATCAAGGCTCCACAACGGTCCATTTGCATCTTCTAGGGTGAATCTGTATGTCGCACTTCCTTCCAAGTCACGACCGTTGAACTTGATCACTTCTTCCTCGTCGTCAAATAAGCAACCTGGCAGCATTAACAACAAGGTCAACAAAATCGCTTGAAACCTCATCTCATCACTCCAAATCAATCACTGTTCGGAGGTCTTCGACAAATAAATCGATTGGCCAATCATATTCTGTCCAAACGACTCTGCCGTCTAGATTAGTATCTAAGATGTAGACTGGTTGAAGGTGTATGTCTTGGTAGGTTTCATCATCATACGGTGTAACATCATACTCTTCGTACGTATTGTGAATTTCATCCGAGTTCCAATCGGTCAAATGCGGCCAATCAAGGCCTTTCTCTTCAGCCCAATCGCCCAAAACTTCAGGCGAATCATGACGCCAATCAATGGTGACTGAAACGAAGGACACCTTCTCCAATTCCTCTTGGGTCAGTTCAGACTTTACTACTTTCAAATTGTTTGCAATCAGTAAGCAAACATCGTCACAGCGAGTGTAGACGAAAGCTAGGACCACAACTTGGCCTTCCAAATCTTCCAAGGAAAAATCGGATTGATTCTGGTCGCTTAGTGTGAACTTGTAGACATCCATTTTGCCTAAGTCCTTACCATTGAAGTCCGGTCCTTCTTCATCTGCGAAGCAACCGGGTAGAAGCAACAGCAGACAAGCGAGGAATACTCGGATTTGCATGTACCATCACTCAGTACTCTCGCCAACCGTTACCGCAATTCTTGCAAGTTAGCATTCTAGTCTCTGGTTCATCAGAAGAGCGGGTTTGCTCTAGGTAGGAGAATACCTCCACTCCGTCACACTTAGGACACATGTAATCCCCAACGGTTAGTACTCCCTTCATCTCGTCAGAGTCTTTGATTACCTCGTAGACGCGAGTCTCTGCTTTAGTAGAGGAGGAAACTTTTGACAAGTCTAGTTCTTTACCGTCTGTACCCTTGACTTTCACATTTGCAGGACCTTGGTATCCACACTTGTAGTTTGTACAATTGATGTCTCCTGAAGGTGTAGGAAAAGACAACGTACCACATTCTGGGCAGAACATAGGAAGATACCAAAGCACGCATTATATCAATTTTTGTAATGTATTTGGGGCAATTGTTTCATCAAGGGGGTTCTGCTGGACTACCATATGTGGCTATGGTATGACTGGAGGGCTGCCGCAGTTGCCGACTCTAATTGCAACATTCTCGATTCTGAAGAATGGGACGGTTGGCACGACACAAATGCGGTTTGTTCAAGGATGGATATGATTGCACATGAGGCATTAACTCCTGAAGCTGAGAGGTTGCTGGAAAGATTCCCTGATGCCAAACCTTTGATTCATGGACATGAAGACTTACCAGATGCTGACTGGCCATTACCAAGTCAAGAAGCCCTAGATGGCCTTGACAAAGCAGCGATCCTACTCTCAAAGCGAGGAGTTGATGCTGCAGCAGGCGACCCTGACCGCCGCTTAGAACACATTCTGAAAGCATCCGACGAATTACGTGCATCATATGTTACAATCGAAGGACGATTGGTAGAGTGGGTCGGACTATTCTTGCCTGAAGCGCGATTTGAGCGTGATAGAAGTGCACTAGCCAAGAAGGTGACTGAATCTGAAAACCTCGAAGGATTAGCAGAGACACTAGGAATTGGAATGCCTCCTGAAGGCCCTACTGATGCTGAATGGGCTAGCCTGAAAGATTGGGCTGTAAGTGTTAGAGAAATCAAGGGGCGCTTAGACAGAATGGAAAATGTGGTACGAGAACTAGCGTCATCTCATCTTCCTTCACTTTCCGCATTGCTAGGACCAATTCTTGCAGCAAGGCTGTGTGTAGAAGCACACGGTAGAGCACGTCTAGCGAGATTGCCAGCAGGCACAATGCAAATCTTAGGAGCAGAGAAGGCTTTCTTCAATCACCTGAAAACGGGCGCACCGCCCCCTAAGCATGGTCACATTTTCATGCACCCATGGATCTCACGCTCACCAAGGTGGGTTAGAGGAAAAATAGCGAGAACTGTTTCCGGTAAAGCAAGCATTGCTGCAAGGTGTGACGCATATGGTGGCGAAGTATGGAGCCAAGAAGCAGTAGATGCGGTAGCAGCTAGAGTCGAAGTCATCCGTAGTGAAAATTCGAAGCCTAGACAAGGGTGAGCACGTGGCAAAAAAACGCCGTCTTTCCTGGGCAGTCATGATTGATGGCCGCTCTATTTGGACTCTCAATGCGGTGCCTAAGCGTTCTCAGTATGGTGAATCACTACGCAGATTCAGAGGAGATGAATATCGAAGATGGGACCCTACTCGCTCAAAATTAGGAGCAGGACTGTCTCGTGCTAGGAACACCCAATACGAACTTCTGCCAGATGAGGGTGACACCTGCCTATACCTCGGCGCAGGACACGGCACCTCGATTTCACACCTGCATGACCATGTCTGCGGTGAGAATAACCAAAAGGGTGGCCGAATAATTGCTGTCGACTTATCCCCCCGATGTTTGAGAGATTTAGTTCATCTCTCTACTCTAAGGCCTGGGCTGGTTCCAGTTCTTGGCGATGCTCGAAAACATGCTGCGTGGGGAATCATGGTAGCCAACAAGGTGGATTGGTTATTGCAAGACGTATCGCAAGCTGGCCAGGCTGAGATTTTCATCAAGGCTGTGAAGCGATTCCTAAAGCCTGGAGGCAAGGGGTTGCTATCGCTAAAGGCTGCATCAGAAAGGTTCAGCGAAGGCGGTGAAAGAGAAGTCTTCAATCAAGTTCGAGCACAACTAGAAGACGCTGGATTAAACATCGAAGAACAAATCGATCTTCATGGACTAGAGGACAATCATTGCCTCTACTTTGTCACTAACTAATTCACTTGGTTTTGGAGGTCTATTCTTCCTCCAAGATTTCTTTGATAATCTTGTCAGTATTAATGTCTGTAAGTGTCCTTACTGCATCGACTTTACTGCGCGTGACAACTAAGTATGCCGTCGCTAAAATCAGGATTATTATTAGCAAAATCAGCCACAAGTTCGATGTCGAATTATCTTCTGAAGAACCAGATTCTGGTGAAGAACTTGCGTCGTCAACAATGTTGTTCCAGGTGAAAGTCGTAATCGTTGCCCAAGGTGAATTTCCAGTTCTAGTAAATTCCTCTGTAATTTTGTTTCCTCTTTCATCGTAGGTATAATTCCAATAGAGTGTCCAATTATTTCCTGCATCATGCTGCTCTTTAGAGACTAATTTTCCAGAGTCGTCATAGGAGTAATTTGTCGTCTGTGAAGATTGACTATTAGACCAATAGTTAGTCGATGTTTCAGTAATCAATACATTAACTGAATCATATTCATATTCAATGGAATTATCTAATTCTCCGTCAGTTAACGAATCTACCTTGATTATGTTTCCACTCTCATCATAAGTAGTTTCAACAGTGTAAAATCTCTCTCCATATGAGGTATTGCTGAGAATTTCTCTACCTTGACTATCGTAACTATACAAGGTATGCTGTTCTTGATTTAATGAAAAATTCCCATCATCATAGAAAAATTCAGCCCAGGTTCTGGCGGTTAAAACACCACCTTGATACCCAAATGTTTCTTCCCACAGATAGATTATATCGCCATCAGAGCCATACCAGTATAGGGAAGAATTGGAAATCGTACTATCCTCATTGTAAAAAATAAATTTGTGTTCTAGCATGTCAGAAGTTGTATCTGTTCTCTCAATCAATCTGCACTGCGAATCGTAGGAAAGATTCGACTCCCTAGAGTGCATTGCGACCATCTCTTCATCTTCATGAATCCATTCGTAATTTTCTTTCACTATAACCCAGCATTCATCTGTTTCAGAATCTTCTGCAGATACTGCATAGAAATTAGCGAAGCACAATGAAACCAGAATAAATGCAATCCATAACGAAGTTCTTTGCATAAACCGAAGTAAGCAAAGAGTGATTATAATTTTAGTGACTAATTAGATTGAAGATATAACAAATCCAAACATGATTGATACAATCGAATAAATCGATTACACAAATCGCTGAATCAATCTCAGTAGTCGCCTTCGACTCTAGGAGCCAAGAAGTACTCGACGTGACCTGCGCCATCTGCAAAGTCGAAGGTAAGTCTCAGTGGGAAGTTTTCACCAAATCTCAAATTGACATTTTCGATTTTCTGGAAAATCTTTGCTAGTGGAGTCAAGTAGGTTAGAGAGTATTGAGAGCGTGCTGGCTCTTTGCAATCAATTGCCATCAAATCATCAGCAGTGAAATCTAGTTTAATCGAATCAGTTGGACCTTTAACATCAACAGTGAATGTTGAGTCTGTTAGTGAAAGGTTGACCAAGTCACCTGCTAGCCTGGATGCCCGTAGTGCCTGAGATAGTTCAGTTCCNCTGATCGTTACTCCACATGGCAAATCCAGNGAAGGTACGTTGGGAGGGTTCAGTGTAGAGTTGTCTAGGGGGCGCAAGTTCAACTCGATTCTACCAATCAGAATCGTTGCTTGTCCAGAATCTTCGTTGTATGTTAACTCGACCATGTCGCCTGCATTACCTACAGAAATGAATTGATTCATTTTTCTCATTTCAAGCCCTAGTTTTGTTTCATCGACTTCCCAAGTATCGAAAGCTGCGCTATCGACATCCATCTTGATCATAGCAACGTGTGAAGGGTCTACAACCCTAACCGCTAATCCATCTTCTCCAAAATCTAGTCTTGCCTCTTCAACGACGACTCCAAGTATTTCTACGATGGTCGACATTAGTTCCTGACGGGCTGTGACGTTCAACATGAGAGCACCCCAATGCAATGTTTGCGACTTGGGAGGCTTATGAACCTTCTAATCAACAAACTGCTAAAACGCGCGGCTTTGGGGTTAATTTTTTTGCGCGCATATGGATGAGATGGTTTGATGAAGGGGTGTTACGTGGACAAAATATGGCAGATGTGGCACCGCTGCTCAAAGAGGATGGCGAACCATTCAAAGTCGCAGTGTTGATTCCTACAATCAACAACGCTGATGAGTTGGATATCGTCCTAGAAAGACTCTCCAAACAGACATATCCTGATTTCGAAATTGTAATCTCAGATTCAAAGTCAAAGGACCACACTAAGGAAGTGTGCGAAAAGTACGGTGCAACCTGGATAGATGACCCTTCACGCAATCGTGCAAACGCCTGTAACTATGCTCTAGAGCAAATGGACCATGACCTTGTACTATTCACCGATGATGACACAATACCTCCACTAGACTGGGTAGAGAAATTGGTTCGTTGGTTCGATGACCCTGAAGTTGGAGCTGTAGGCGGCCCTAACTTTGCGCCTGATGAAGACCCATTCGGTGCCAAGTGTGCCGATGTTGCATTCTGTACTAAGTTCATGACTGCAGGAACCAGATATGGTGCTCAGCCAAAAGGAAAATTGGTTCCAATCACCCACAACCCTGGGGTTAACTGTGCACACAGAATGGCAAACCTGCGAGAAGTCGGATTCTTCGAAGACGGATGCATTGGAGCAGAAGATGTCGTACTTGATGCAAAGATTCAGCGTGCTGGGCACAAACTGTTCATCGACCCTGAAAATGTAATGCCACACAGACGCCGCAGACCATTCAGACCATACATGAAGCAGATGCGAAATTATGGCTACACTCGAATGGTTGCTAACAAGCGCTGGCCGGAGATCGCAGAATGGTCGCACACGGCCATCGGATTCTTCCCTTGGATTGTAGTTGCTGCTGCAATCAGCGTAATCTTCGGCGCAGCTACCGGAGGTGCTGCTGCTGACACATGGTTCACACTGAGCGGAGACTGGGATATTTCCAGAATTGCATTCCACATCCCATTAGGACTAGCAGGAGTCTACATCGGTATTTCTTGGCTTGGAGCAGCGATTGGGACCAGCCCACACCGAAGTATTGGAACTGTGTTCTTCGCACCACTATTCGTATTCCTGGCACATTGGGCGTACGGTGCTGGAGTCAACAAAGCGTGGAAAGAGATTCGAAAGACCGGCGGTAGTGCTGGTGTAGGCGAACAGATAGACGATAGAATCCGTACTGCTTGACTAATTTTATTCGGCCCCCCGGCTAGGGCCTGATATGGCGCAGACGTTTCGTGAGAGAGTCAATGCGCCTGATGATACGAATGATGCCAGAGAAATTTGGATGTTAATTCGTAGTTGGCTTACAATTATCAGAGTGGTAATGGTAATCGCCATAATCATAATCGCTGAGATTTTTGAAGAGATTACTTTGCTAAACTTCTCGCTTTCTGTGTGGGCAATCGTTGTAGGATTCCCGCTATTTTTGCTCATATCAATGGTCATCATTCAAGGTGACAAGAGGTTCGCTCCTGACCTTGAAGAAAAGCGCAGAAAGCGCGTAGAGGACCGTGCATAATCAGCGCTGTCCGGTCTGGATTTGCCATTGGCTTGCATAGACACCGTTGTTTGCAAGTAGATCATCGTGTGTTCCTCTCTCAACAATTGCACCATCAACCATGGAGATAATCTCCTCTGCGCTGCGAATAGTAGACAATCGGTGTGCAACGGCAATAGTGGTTCTACTGCCTCCACTAGCGATTAGGTTCTCTTGGATTCTCTTTTCGGTTTCAGCGTCTAATGCGCTCGATGCTTCATCCAGAACCAACAAACTTGGATTCTTGAGCAGTGCTCTAGCAAGCGAAACTCTCGCTCTTTGGCCGCCCGATAGCATGGTTCCTCTGTCGCCGACCATTGTTTCCAATCCATCCTCGAAGTCATTTACGAATTCAGCAGCACCTGCTAATTCTAGAGCTTTCATTATCTCTTCATCGTTAGATTCTCGGTTGTATGCCACGTTTTGCTTCAAGGTTCCGAAGAACAAGAATGGCTCCTGACTTACGAATCCCATACCTGCACGTACCGAATCAAGCGTCAAGTCTTGAACATCGATATCGTTGACTAGAACTCGCCCCTCTTGAGGCTCATAGTAACGCATTAACAACTTCAGGATGGTGGTTTTCCCCGCTCCTGTGTGACCCATCACACCTAGGAATTCGCCTGCATTAACTTTGAATGAAATACCGGCAAGTACCTTGGTTGAAGTTCCCGGATAAGTGAAGTGAACATTTTCAAATTCGATAGAGGTAATTGCACCGTCCAACTCTTTCGCATCCGGCTTATCGGTAATCGTAGGCTCTAGGTCGACTAAAGCGAACACTCTTCTTGCGCTCGCTTCACCCTTCTGTAATTGGTTTACAAGCATTCCAAAGATGAACATAGGCATGGTCATCCTTGTAGAAATCAATAGGAAAGTTACCAATTGTCCAGTAGTAATATCACCGGACTTGGTCAGGTAGCCACCCACGGTAACCAGCAAACCAAACGCTATTCCGGCGATTCCATACAAACCAGGCAAGAAGCGATTTCTATCCCTGCTAGCACCAATGGCTTGGTCTCTGTAAGCNGTTGATTCTTCNTCAACACGGTTTGCTTCCCAATCTTGTGCATTGTATGCTTGTACTACTGCGATACCAGAAATTACGTTCTCAAGAACCGCAGTAATGTCTCCAGTCGATTCTCTTTGTTGGCGGTACTTTCTCTGTACACGAGTCGAGAATAGGTAGACAAGTGGGATGATTAGTAGCAGAGGTGCAAATAGAACCGCAGCCAACTTCCAACTCATCAATACTAGAATCAAAAATGCGGTACCAAATGTCACGATGATTCGAATTATCGAAGTAGATGCATCGCTAATCACGTCTTCCAATTGATTTACATCGGCCGAAAGAACACTCATCAGTTGCCCGGTTTGACGTAAATCATAGTACGATGCTTCCATGTCAATAAGCGACTTTGTAGCATCAAGCCTGAGGTCGTGCTGAACCTTGTAACCGAGAGTTTGCCAACAGTACTCACTGATTCCCTGGAACACCGCAAGGCTGGCGAAGCCGAGGAAAATGAGTAGACCGTATCCGATTGCAAGATTATCGGTAATCAGTGGGAAAATAGTGTCGTCGAGCAAATCTCGCATGCTACCGAATGTTCCCTCTGTTTCATTGCCCGCATAGTAATCGACTGCGAATCCGATGAAAACGAATGGAAGGAGATCTGCAAACCGTGCCATGCCGTTAGCCAAAATACCAGTCAGTGCACGCTTTTTGTACTTCATACCGTACGGTATAACCCTCCAAATTTGCTTACCCAAAATATCTACTTTGGTAGCATTTAGCTCTTCAGGAGAGAGATGGTCATACTGCGCTGATCTCGGATTTCCTGCTCCCATATACCGGCGTCATGGGCTGAGATTATGAAGGTGCGTAATATCATAACATTCATCCCCTACTCTGTGTAACATAGTAACATGCGTGCTATGGCCCTGGTCGGCTTGCTGATTTTATCCTCATTCAGTTCTGTTGCTGCTTGGCAGCCCCAAACCGGGCAAGGAGAGAGTATCGGCTTGGCAAATGGCGATATCGATTCAATACCAATCGAAGAAATTCCAAACATCCCTCAACACGGATTTTGGATACTCACTCGTGAGTACCCTGTGCCCTCTAACTGGGTACATGATTTGGCAGATGCTGGAGTTGAATGCTGGTCTTTCTTGCCAGACTCTGCATTCCATTGTGAATTGAGTGGACACACTCCTTCCGAATTGGCAAAGCTCGAAGTCAATGGAATGGTCAAAATGCCTCCTTCAGCAAAATTGCATCCTCATCTAATGCCTTCACTGAAAGGCGAGATGGAGTCTTGGTTCATCACTGAAGGAATGGGAATAATCAACGTAGTTCTATCTGGAGACAGCCTGCCTGAAGGCATCTATGAGCGAAGTGACATTGAGGTTCATTCACACAGTTGGAGATGGGCAACCGTCGAAGTTCGAATCAGTGGCGTAAACTGGCTGGCCGAGCAATCTGAAGTTGAATGGCTTGAGCCGAGATTCGAGAAGGTGATTCTGAACGATGTTGCTGACGAAATCGTCGGAGCGAACGTACTGTGGAATGCGACTCAAATGGCTGGAATTGATTCAGCATGGAATGCATTAGATGGAACTGGAATCATCGTTGCAGTCTCCGATACAGGTCTTGACAATGGAGTAAACAATACCAATATGCATCCTGATTTCAAGGACCACATTGTTGGAATCCACGCATATGGAATCCCTTCCACCTCTCAGCACCTAGCTAACGCTCCTTACAATGACGGTGCATCTGACCTAGACTCTGGCCACGGAACCCACGTTGCCGGTTCTGTATTAGGAGATGGAACACAATCCTCTGGTGCGATTACAGGTATCGCACCTGAAGCGAGGTTGTACATGCAAGCAACTGAAGTATGGACAGACTGGACTACATTTGTTGAGAATAACTACGGTTACAGCGATGATTACACACTGATGGGGATTCCTGACGACCTGAGATACATGTTTGATGATGCCGCAGATAACGGCTCTCACATTCACACAAACTCTTGGGGCTCTTCAGTCGCGGGCCAATATACAACCAGTTCAATGCAGACTGATTACTCAGCAAGAAACCACAGTGGAATGCTGATTCTATTCGCAGCTGGTAACTCCGGAACTGATGCGAACAGCAATGGAGAAATCGATGATGATAGCATGGGCTCACCTGCAACTAGCAAGAACGTGCTAACAGTTGGTGCATCTGAAAATGACCGCGGAACCCAAATCAGCTCCCAATGGGGAAGTTGGTGGCCAGGTGATTATCCAACCAACCCGATCAACTCAGACAAAATAGCAAACAACAGTGAAGGAATGGCCGCATTCTCAAGCAGAGGCCCTGTAGATGATGGCCGCTTGAAGCCAGATGTGTCCGCTCCGGGAACATTCATTCTCTCGGCTAAGAGCAGGTCCACAACTAGCACTGGATGGATGGCACACACCAATTCCGACTACACATACATGGGTGGAACCAGCATGGCTACACCGATTACTGCAGGTGCATCTGCACTGCTTTACCAACATCTGATGGACAATTTGAATCACACCAACCCTACCAGTGCACTGGTTAAGGGAATCATCGCAGTTAGCGCTCACGATATGACAGGACAATATGGTTCATCGACCAATGGAGCTGGCGAGGCCGCTCCTAACAATCACGAAGGATGGGGTCTACTAGACTTAGATAGAGCGGTGAATACATCATGGGTAGACAATGAATCGGTCAATACTGGAGAGTCCATAGGTTGGAAATTTACAGTCCCTAGTGGAGCACCTGACCTCAAGGTAATGGTATCATGGACCGACCCTCCAAGCACACCTTCCGCATCTACAAACCTAGTGAATGACATCGATTTTGCAGTTAAGGACCCAAGTGGAAACTGGGTTGAATACGGTAACAACCTAGACAATCTCATTGGAACAACAATTTCTTCTCCCGCAGCGGGTCAGTGGGAAATACATGTCAATGGAACAAATATTCCAACAGGGCCTCAACACTTCTCAATGGTTATTGATGCACCATATTCGATGATCAATCTCTCTGCTGACGCTGATGGCGACGGATACATCGACACTATCGACGATTGCCCAAATACTGCAGGAACCTCAACCCAGGACAAAACTGGATGCCCTGACGGTGACGGTGACGGATGGTCAAATGTCGGAGATGCATTCCCTAACGAAGGCACACAGTGGGCAGATTCTGACGGAGACAACTTCGGAGACAACCCCGGTGGAATAAACCCTGACTCGTGCACCTCTGTTGTAGGAACTTCGAGTTCAGATAGATACGGATGTCCAGATTCAGATTCCGATTCTTGGTCCGACCCAGACGGAGGATGGACAGTATTCCAGGGCGCGGACGCATGCGCATCTACGTGGGGTAATTCCACATTGGACAGGAATGGCTGTTTGGATGAAGATGGTGATGGACAGTCCGACCTAAACGATGCTTTGCTCAATGACGATACACAGTGGCTTGATACCGATGGTGACGGCTACTATGACAATGCTAACCCTGCAACCAATTGGGACGACTGCCCTACCGTATGGGGGG
>FUFK010017050.1_pt1 | contig 35882 bp, 28 predicted proteins | sample 1021851 | NCBI WGS metagenome assembly FUFK01 (sample SAMEA51879418, study PRJEB19060) | metagenome | reverse complement strand
TACAAAATAGAGGATGAAGCCCTAGCTCAAGATGTCAAAGACCACCCTGACGATTATCACTATGAGCGAGCACAGCGTTTTGATTGTAGCCCAACAGGCATCAGTAAAGCCTTAAAGCGTATTGGTGTTAGCAAAAAAAAAGACACTTGAGCACCCCAAAGCTTGTCCTGTGAAAAGAGCGACTTATCTAGCCAAGCTTAACCACTACATTGCTCAAGGCTTTGCTATTGTCTATATGGACGAAAGTGGGTTTGAGAGTGAAACGATGCGTCCTTGTGGTTATGCACCCATTGGTAGCCCCTGCATTGGCAGTTACAATTGGCAAGCCAAAGATCGAACCAACGTCATTGGTGCACTATATGGCAAAACGCTGTTTGCACTCAATTGCTTAAAGACCAACATTAATAAAAAGATTTTCTATCACTGGTGCAAGTTCACGCTGATACCAAAGCTTAAGAGAAAATGTGTAATCGTTATGGATAATGCAGCCTTTCATAAGCGCGTTCAAAAGCTGCTTAACAGGCATGGTCACAGGCTATTATTCTTACCTCCTTATAGTCCTGACTTAAATCCCATCGAGAAAAAGTGGGCTCAAGTGAAGTTTTTACGCCAAGGTTGGATGGAAAATGACTTATCTAAATTGTTTTATGATATTCATCCAAAACATAACTCTTTTGTAGTGCAGTGACTATAGTATGTTGAATGGCTTTAGCATTAAAGAAAAGACACTATCTTAGTGTCTTTTTTTCTTTCTATAATTTTTATATCCAAATTAGCTTGCTCAAATATACGGTTTTATATCCGTTTCATTGTTTGTTTTTTATAAGGCATAGACTATCGTAACTAAAAATTGCAAACCCATCAGTATTTTGGCATTAACACCGGTTATGCTAATCTTAAATTATTTATATTGCATGGCTTTTATTGCATGGCTTTTATTGCATGGCTTTTATTGCATGGCTTTTATTGCATGTTAGTGTCTAAATTTAGCATCTATCAAACGCCTTTATTTTCAACANATCCTAACCACTAATATTGAGATTTAACTTTATGGCAGACAATAACCAAAAGAACTTTACCGGTACCAATACTTATATTGCCACTGACGATCTACAGCTCGCCGTTAATGCGGCGATGACGCTACAAAAGCCGCTGNTGATAAANGGCGAGCCGGGCACAGGTAAGACCTTGCTCGCTGAAGAGGTAGCCGAGAGTCTAGGTATGCCGCTGATTACTTGGCATATCAAGTCCACGACCAAAGCTGAGCAAGGCTTGTATGAGTATGATGCAGTATCACGTCTGCGCGACTCGCAACTTGGCGATGATAAAGTCTATGATATCGGCAACTATATCAAGCCCGGTAAGCTGTGGGAGGCGTTTACTAGTGAGGAGCGTAGTGTGCTGCTTATTGATGAAGTCGATAAAGCCGATATCGAATTCCCTAATGACTTANTGCATGAGCTCGATAANATGTCNTTTTATGTCTATGAGACGGGTGAGACCATCTCAGCTGAGCAGCGCCCAGTGGTCATCATTACCTCTAATAACGAAAAAGAGCTACCTGATGCGTTTTTGCGTCGCTGCTTCTTTCACTACATCGACTTTCCTGATGAGCAAACCATGCGTCAAATTATCGAGGTGCATTTCCCTAATATCCAAGAAAAGTTGGTCAATGATGCGCTCGATCTTTTTTATAAACTGCGCAATTTGCAAGGTCTTAAAAAGCCGCCTTCGACCTCTGAGTTGGTCGATTGGTTAACGCTATTGTTAGCTGACGACATGGCACAAGAAGAGCTCGAAGAAAACTTGCGCGGCGAAAAATCCATTCCGCCGTTATATGGNGCGCTACTCAAGAACGAAGCTGACGTCAATTTATTACAGCGCTTTGCCAATATGATGCGCCGTTAATCATGAGCTTTGTAGGGCGTTTACGATAAGCTCGTATGAGCCATTTTGCTAGCTAGGCCTGTCAATAAGTGAGAGACAATCATGTTTATAAAACTCTTTTATACGCTGCGAACTTACGGCGTACCCGTCACGACTCGCGAGCTGCTCGATCTCAATGCCGCGCTCGACAAAGGGCTAATGATGCAGCCGCATCCTGAGAGCTCAGCAGACTCAGATTATTCGGAGCTGCAGACTTTTGCCAGTCGCGAGGATATGTATCGGCTGATAAGGCTTTGCATGGTTAAAGACGAGCGTCACTTTGATAAGTTCGATCGGGCGATGGCAGATTACTTCGAAGGCGTAGATAGCTTAGATATCGATGAGCTGATGAATAAGCTGACCGATATCCCCAAAGAGTGGCTCGATCTCAAGCTCGATCCCAAAAACCTAACCGATGAGCAGCGCCGTTTGTTAGATAAGTATGGCTCGTTAGAGGAGCTGATGAAAGCGCTAGAGGAGCGCCTAAAAGAGCAAAAAGAGCGTCATCAAGGCGGCAGTAAATGGGTCGGTACCGGTGGCAGCTCTCCTTTTGGCGCTTATGGCGATCATCCCGAAGGTGTACGCGTCGGCGGTGAGTCGCGTAAGGGCAGTGCAGTCAAAGTCTGGGAGCAGCGTAAGTATCGTAACCTTGATGATGATAAACAGCTTGGCACGCGCCAGATCCAAATGGCGCTACGCAACNTGCGTCAGTTTGCACGTACTGGTAGCGAGGATGAGCTAGATATNCATGAGACCATTAAGCGTACCGCCAAAAAAGGCGTGCTCGATATTCATATGCAGCCTGAGCGCCGTAACCGCGTCAAAGTACTCATGCTATTCGATGTCGGNGGCAGTATGGATATCCATGTTGAAGCCTTAGAGAAGCTGTTTTCAGCGGCGAANAATGAGTTTAAAACCTTAGAGTTTTTCTACTTTCATAACTGTCTGTATGACTATGTGTGGGAGGATAATAATCGCCGACATAGTAATCCTATGCCGACTTACGAGCTGCTTAATAAGTACGGGCGCGAGTACCGAGTGATATTTGTAGGGGACGCATCTATGTCACCGTATGAGCTGTTTTCAGTCGGCGGCAGCGTTGAGTATATGAACAACGAAGCGGGAGTAGTCTGGCTAAAGCGTGTGCTCGCGCACTTCGATAAAGTCGCTTGGCTTAACCCAGAAGAAGCCGCNTTNTGGTCCTATACGCAAACCATCACTGAGATAAAACAGATCTTTGACAACCACATGTATCCGATGACTTTGCATGGGGTAGAGGATATGACCGCTTATTTGGCAAGGTAGTTTCTCGTCAAAAAGTATAGCCATAAACGTAATGGTATAAAGGTCGATATCCACAGATAGCGACCTTTTTTATCATTTAGAATATTTGTTGATATCATCGACTTTATTATTATTTGTTGCTAAAGTGATTTTTAGCGAGCAACGGATTGTGCTACTGCTGCCTTCGTTTTATATTGTCCTATATTTGCCTTATTTCACCTGTTATTAATACTCGAGACGCTCATGATTTTCAAAAAACATCACATCGCAATCTTGCTACCTACGCTTATGGTTGTAGGCTGTGCTAGCCAAAAGCCTGCCACTCAGCCGACTAAGCCGGTACGCCAAGGTAATGTGCAAGTCACCCAAACGCAAACCATCACGGTTAAGCCAAAGCCAGTTGTCAGACCGCAAGTGGTAACGCCTGCACCAAAACCAAGCTATACTAGTTTCTCAGACTGGAAGTCAGACTTCAGTATGCGCGCGATATCTGCCGGCAAAAACCCTGCCGATATTCAGCGTTTATTAGCCTCAGCTAATCTCAATCAACAAGTCATCTCGCTAGACTCGAGCCAACCAGAATTTTCTAAAATGCCNTGGGACTATGCCGACTCCGCCGTATCAAGTGGTAGAGTCAGTACTGGCCAGCGCAAGTTTAATGAGCAGCGTTCTTATTTATCTAGCCTTGAGTCGCGTTATGGTGTTCCGGCTGAGATAATAGCGGCGATTTGGGGTATGGAGTCGTCTTTTGGCGCAGTGACAGGTAACAGCTATATACCAAGCTCGCTTGCCAGCCTTGCCTATGAAGGCCGCCGCCAAGCGTTTGCCGAAGAGCAGCTCTTAGCATTGGCTGACTTATTGCAGCGCGGTGATGTGTATTGGTCGCAGCTCGATGGCTCATGGGCTGGCGGCATGGGTGAGACGCAGTTCATCCCAAAGACTTGGCTCGATTATGGGGTGGATGGCGACTATAACGGTCATCGTAACCCTTGGTCTACCAAAGATGCGCTCGCCTCCACGGCCAATTATCTAAATGCTTCAGGGTGGGTACGCGGTCTGGCGCCGTTTTATGAAGCGATGCTTCCTGCCTCGTTCGATTACTCTTTAGTCGGCACGAAGCAAACAGCGGCAAGATGGGCGTCGATGGGTCTCGACACTATAGAAGATGTCAATCTAGATGCCAATACGATGATGGAGCTGTGGTTACCAGCCGGTAAAGATGGTCCAATCTTGCTGCTAAGCCCAAACTTNGATGTGATTAAAGTCTATAACAACTCTTCTAACTATGCATTGGGCGTAAGTCTACTTGGCAAAGCNATAACGGGTCAAAGTGGCCTACGCACATCATGGCCGCGATATGAGCGTCCGCTATCGACCNTACAAGTCAAAAATTTGCAGCGCCGTTTGACTAGCGCAGGCTACGATACCAAGGGCGCTGATGGTATCATCGGTACCAATACGCGCAAGGCTTTTCAGCGCTGGCAAGCNGCTAATGGGCAAACGCCAGATGGTTTTATCACCCAGCGTAGCGCGATATCTTTAACTGGCTGGTGAGCGGATCTGATTATGCCTTTTTTTAAAAGTGACTATTGGTATAAATTAAAGTGGCATAAATTGAAGTGGCATAAATTAAAGTGGCATAGATCAAAGCTTAACGATTAAATGTTTTTTCTAAAATGAAGCAAAAGCTAAAAAGCATCCGAGTTAGGGTGCTTTTTTTGTAAAGTCTAAATGATTTGGGTTAANTGNTTTNGGTTAGGTGCTTTTGGTTAGGTGCTTTTGGTTAGGTGATAGTCTAAACGTAGGGCGCGTCAGGGCAATGTGCAGCCTTAATTTCATTATCTGTAGGCTGACGAGTGATAGTGATGGCGCTTTGCTGCTCAGGCTGCCAGTTGATAAGTTGCATATCGGCGAAGCTCTCAAGCCAGCCGCCCATGGGCCAGTGTTGCCACTTCTCATAAAAGCGATTGGCATTGACAACGATACTCGAGAGGTGATTGAGCGGCGGACGATAGACACTGTGCTGCTGATGATAGATAACATCGCAAGTCAAATAAAACTCAATATTTAGTTCGCGTGCCATAAAAGCAAAGTCCGTGTCTTCTGCGCCATAACCGACNTAATGAGTATCAAANCCGCCAATCTTTTCAAATTGAGTACGGCTAATGGCAAAGCATAAACTCCAAAACGCNCCATAGTCTTGCGTACGCTCAATTGTTCTTTTCGCTCTGTTAGTTATCTTCGCGGACTCTAATTCTATACTGTCAGTGGATTCGGCAGCTTGTTCAACCGCCTGATCAACCGCTTGTTCAACCGCTTGTTCAACCGCTTGTTCAACAAGATTATGACGATAAGGATTAGTCACCGCGAGAGCGTTTAGTTCAGCATTGCCCCAATCACCTTGTTGTAATTTACCAGACTCATTATCGGTTAGCGGACGCGTCAGATAGAGCGGCTGACCCATAAGTAGGGCACTGGGATGCGCGGCTAGCTTCGCGCTTAATTGCTTGGTAAAAGTCGTCGACACGATACAATCGACATCCAAAAATATCAGCTGCTCATAACTGGCTTTAGCTGCGCCAAGATTGCGGTTTCGGCCAATATCGAACCCTGTTTTTTCTATAGCGTCGTTTTCGTTGTCCGACAGCAGATCTCGTTGACTAGCCGCTGCTAAATCCCTCTCTTTACTGTCCGAAGTAGGGATTTGCACGATATTGAGCGGATACTCAGCTAAGCGCTTAGGGTCAGCATCATCGTTGACGATAATGANCTCAGCAGGCTGCACGCTACCATTAGCTAAACTACTAAGGAGGTTATAAAGGTGNNNATTACGACCATAGCAAGTGGTAATGACGCTGACATCGATAGTTTTAGGTCGAGGGTGGTTTGCTTGATTCATAGTTTATTTTTATTGTATTAATCATTTAGGAGTCATATCTAGCTTTGGTAATAACCAGTCCTGAAACCAGGGTTTAGTAGCCGGATACTCAATAAAGCTGTCCATCAAGGCTTGGGCCGCGGTTTTGGTGTTTGTTTTATCTACCGTATTGTTACTCACTCGGTTGCTGTCTGGCTTAGCAGATGAAGTGAGTAAACTGCCGAGACTAGGAGGGTTTTTTGACGCGTCTACAAATTGTTGCCAACTCATCGCCCGCCCTTGTGCGATAAGCGCCTCTGCCATCACTTCTTGCTCACGATGCGGCCGCTCATCTGGTAGCACTACTAATGGCGTCTTGTGATGATAAGCTTGGGCGATAGCATTGAGTCCACACGCCATTATCAACAGATNGCTATGCATAAGAAAAGGCGAGACATCAGTTACTTGCGCGGCGATATCAACATAGCTACGTTTGTTATCAGCGATTGGCCCAAGCGATATAATCAAGGCATCAGGGTACATCTCTCGCAGTTTTGGCAGCTTAGCNTCAATCGCNTCATGGCCACCATAGCCTTTAATCACTGTAATAATCTTTGGGTTTTGTTCAGCTTTATCGGTTAGATTAAACTTTGTAGCAGGGTTTGAGCCATTATCATCGTCTTCAATNAGNTCGGCTAGTGATACTATAAATGCATCATAAGAGATGGACTTGGCGCTCTTTTCAGGCAAAAAATCTAAGTATAAGGTTTTTTGTTNAAGCCAGTCNTCGGTCTCANNNGCCTCTAAGGCTTTCGGGTAGGGCGCAAGTAAGCCTAGGGCCCCAGCAAAAGCGTTGAGATGCGGCTCGTCATCGCGAATACCTGCAAGCCTAACGTAAAGATAAGGCACGCTAGCGGCGCGGCAGAGCATAGCGACTTCAACGCTGACATCGATAATCATTAGATCGATGCTATGCTGCTGAATACCGTTAATAAGCTGCAGGCTACGAGTTTGGATATCGTGATTACCTACAGGAGAGTAATGCAGACTTGCCGGCTGCCAGTACTTGCCTGCACGGCCAGCCAAAATATCATCCTCTCGCTCATCCTCTGCATTAAGACGAATAATTTGGTCATTTTTGATAGTCGTAAAAGTATAAGCGTCTATGGTAAGGCTGGTAAAAACGATAAAGTTGTTACGTAAGCTGATAGGCATAAGCGCGGCTAGTTTATCCGCTTGTCGGCAATGACCTGAGCCGTGGTGGTGAGCATAATAGCCAATGCGCATAAAAATTCCAAAGATTATATAAAGGTTTAGAGTAAAAATTAAACGACTCTTTCAACTTTCTGCTTCCTAGTTTCGTCTTTATTTTGAGTAGTCGNTTCACTTGGATTATCAGCACTATTTTGACGATTAATATTTGAAACAGTATTGCTAGCTTTAAAATTAGCGCTATCTGATACTAAAGGTTCTAGCGATAACGCTTGTCTATATAAATCGACATAGCCATCGACCATAGCCGCAACCGAACAAAACTGCTCAGCACGCGNNCGACAAGCCGCTCTTGAGCGAGTCTTAATAGTATCAAAAGCTGCTACAAAGGCCTGCTCATTACACTTAGGGACGATAATACCTGTCTCATCGTTGATAATCTCTGCCGCAGCGCCTACGTCGAAGCCTATCACTGGCGTACCGCAGGCTAAGCTCTCAGCCAAAGTGAGGCCATATGGCTCATCCCAAGTACTCGTAAATAGCATGGCGGTTGCTTGACACAAATAGTCGTTGATTTGATCTTTGGTTAAGTGACCCACGTAAGTGAATAGCGCCTCGCCATCTGCCTTATCGGCATCCGCTGCCAGTAGTGGCGCAACTTTGCTATCAAAATACTCTTGATTACTTTTGGGACCTGCGATAATCAAGTGTTTNCCCGCTGNCTGACAGTATTGCATCGCTAAGTGTGTGCCTTTTTCGGGGCAAATACGCCCATACCAAAAATAAACCTCCTCGTTAATAGGCTCAATATTGGCTGTAAAAGAGTCGACATCGATACCGTTATAGACCACATGTGATGGCACAAACTCGTCAAACAGCTGCTGCTGATGAGCGCTGATTGAAGTAAATTGCGTGGCAGTGCCTTGCTGCAGGGTTAATAAAGCTAAGCGTATATGCGGAAAAATAGGCGTATGAAAGGTAGTAAAAAAACGCTTACCAAATGCNTGACCCGTTAGCATCGGTACGTGATACAGACTATGGTTATGGACGATATCAATCTCNCCGCGATTGTCNCTGGCAATGATNTCGCTAAGCGCCTGCTGATATACAAGATACTGATACATATCCTCACGGCTCATACCGACAGAGTCGTGCTCATTGTCATAAACTAAAGCATCAAACTGNTCGCGAGTCATGAGCGGCTGTAGGTTAGCCTGCGTTTGGCTGTCCTCATGAGCATAGAGCAGTACGTCATGACCGCGCGCGACTAGCTCATCACATAGTAGCTGAGTAATCATCTCCAAACCGCCAGCATAAGGCTGTGCAATCGGATAGAGCGAATGAGCGATGATAGCGATCTTTAGAGGCGCGTGCATAGGCGGCGCAGAGCGAATCTGCATCGAAGCTTTAGGATGTGTCAGTGACATAATGTGTCCAGTAAGGGGCGATAAGGAGAATGTAAGTATTGTATTTATGCCGGTATTATATTTATATCGGTTTAAACGTTCGTTATAGCTTTTATTATCAATAGCCGCACAAGCTGAATAAAAAACAGCTAAGAGCTTGCGGCTTCTTTGTCCGTGTGAGCTTTATTAATAGAGTGACGGCTCATAGCTGTTGATGGAATAGCTTTAGCTTTTGCTAATGAGGTAGCCGTTTTGCTTGGCTTACGCNCAGCTTTANNCTGNNTACGCGTTTTAAAATTAATNATTTGTCCCTCTNTTCGCTGATAACGATAGTTGTCTAGCGCTACGTTTGCCGCTAGCACTTTTATCAAACAAATCACTAAAGCAGCAATAAACAACACCGGCGAATAAAGCGGTGAAAAAGGCGCAACTAGTAGCAAAGTAGCCAAGTTAAGCGTCAATAGCAGTTTAGGTAGNGCCCTGATATTGGCTATAAAGGTCGAGCGNGNGNTACTGCTGAGCGTTTGTTTGGGCGTACAAATAAAAGGTTTATCACGGCCCCAAAGTACTGGCATCCACGATAAAGCGCCAAACTCCCAAAAATTCAGGTGCAGCAGCCAAGCTCGCGTTTGTTTTTTTAACGACTCATATCTTTGTAGAAGAAAGGCAGGCTTANGACTAGTTTGTTTAGCGCTATGTATTTGCTGNTTAAGAGGGGCGCTATCATGACTATAAGCCCAAAAGCGTCTGCCTAAAAACAGCGCGTAGCTGGCAAAAACGGCATACAAAGGCGCGAGTAATAACTGAAAATTTGCTGCAAAATTAAGTAATAAAGCGCCAGTAACCATCAGGACACACGTTAGCTGCAACAAAATAAATAAGCCAGTGAAGTTGACCCAAGCGCTAAGCTGCGAGAGATGCGCTCTGATATAAGATAGGCGCTCAGAGTTTTGTTGAGCTTTAAAAGATGTTTTCTCTGCTACCGACGCTTGCTTATCAGTAGCAAAATAAGAGCTCAGCACTTGCATATTGCCATAAATCCAGCGCTGTCTTTGACAGATAAGATCCGGCAAAGTGTTGGGCAACAGGCCTGTCGCTATCACTTTAGGGATAAACTGACTCTTCAGCCCTTGCCGGTGCATCAAGACACCCATTTGCGCATCTTCAGTAATAGACGCGCCAGACCAGCCGCCTAGTTGGGTAAGGGCTTGCCTGCGAATAACTGCAAAAGTACCCGTNGATAACGCGCGCTGACGGTTGAAAGGGCGGTACAGATGATAATTAAAATAATGGTTTAATTCGCTATGCACATCTATTAGGCCTTTATCGCGATAAAACTGCGGGAACTGCAACAAAGCATGAGTAGGATAGTCTACTATTGCTTGAGCNATAGCTTCTCTAGCATGAGGGAGCGCTTGATAATCACTATCGACTACCACAATATGACTACAGCTTGCGTCCATCAACTCTAGCGCTAAGTTCAGCGCTCCTGATTTAAAGTTAGCGACTTTATCCACATGATAAAAACGTACTTTAAGCTCACTTGCCAAACTGGCGCAATAAGCGGCCAAAGGCTCGTACAAGGCTTTATCTGTATGGTTGTTATCGATAATGAGAATCTCGTCATTAGCGGACTTAATGGCTAGCAAAGACTCAATAGTCGCTGTGACAACCTCAAACGGTTCAGCACGAGTCATAATCTGAAAACTTAAACTAACCGTATCCTCATTGTCCAAACCTTCAGCATAAGAGCTGCGGCTTGAATGATAAGTAGTGAAATTAGGCGCAAAAGCAGTCACTTCATTAACGGTCATGATCTATCCTTGAGCATCCACGTAACTTATGGCTAATAGGGTTAAGTATTGATAATTATAATTTTAAAGTTATTTTTATAATTTTAGGCGTCAGTCATGTAAGAACAGAGCTGTTAATAGTAAAGCTATGCTCAGTTATAAAGTCATAATAATATGGTTTGATAGCTCAAATTAGACAAGAATTGTCGTAAAAATAGCCTAAGTGTAACGGTGAGTAATTTAGGTAAGAAAGTGTTAGTTATTAGGTGGTTAGCGTCCAGATTAGTTGCTGTATCGTCTTCTACTGATTTCTAGCACCTGCATTTAGCTAGCAGACAGGTTTTATGATTCAGAGTCATATTTGTTTACTCTAATGTATAGCTGGCGAGTAAAGTGTTATAGTCGGACCAAGCTAACATGAACGTATATTCACTTAGTGCTTTGCCTAAATGAGCATAAGCAGAATTTTATAGAGTTCGTTAAAAAGCATAATGTTNTGATAAGGATAAGATGATGGGATTATTAGTAGAAGGACAGTGGCAAGACCAATGGTATGACACGGATGCTACTGGCGGCCGCTTTAAACGCGAAGAGTCGGGCTTTCGCAATTGGGTAACCAAAGATGGTAGCGCAGGCCCAACAGGAAAGGGCGGNTTTAAGGCTGAGCCAAACCGTTATCATTTATATGTGTCTTTAGCTTGTCCTTGGGCGCATCGCACGACTATCTATCGTAAGCTCAAAGGGCTTGAGGATATGATATCGCTATCGGTAGTGCATCCGTTTATGCGCGATTACGGCTGGACCTTTAAAGACGGCGACGGNGTCATTCAAGATCCGATCAACCATGCCAATTATATGTATGANNTGTATACCGCAGCAAAATCTGACTATACCGGCCGCGTGACAGTCCCTGTATTGTGGGACAAAAAAAACCATACTATCGTCAGTAATGAGTCCTCTGAGATCATCCGTATGTTCAACTCCGCCTTTGATGAAGTCGGGGCAACACCGCTTAATTTACTGCCAGATGATCTAAAAAACGAGATTGATGAGATTAATGAGCAGGTCTATTCATCAGTCAATAATGGCGTCTANAAAACAGGCTTTGCGACAACGCAAGAGGCTTATGAAGAGGCGGTAACCGAGTTGTTTGACGGCCTTGATAAATTAGAGGCGCGTCTGGCAACGAGCCGTTATTTAGTAGGCGATAGACTTACTGAGGCCGATTGGCGACTATTTACCACTTTGGTAAGATTCGATGCTGTTTATGTCGGTCATTTTAAATGTAATATTCGCCGTATTATTGATTATCCTAACCTTTGGAACTATCTCAAAGAGCTATATCAAGTGCCCGGTATCAGCGAGACTGTCAACATGGAACACATTAAGGCGCACTATTATACCAGTCATGACACTATCAATCCGACTGAGATCGTCCCGCTAGGCCCAGTTATTGACTTTAACGAGCCGCATAACCGTGAGCAGATGAGCGCATAAATAGCGGCTTTAAAACCGATATATTAGCTTATTCATTTTTGCAGAAACCCACTATCTAAAAGCTAGTGGGTTTTATACACTCGCACTAGTGATACTTTGAAATTGAACTTTTGATAAATGGTTAGGAGCTAAAAATGACTGATAGAGTCGATCCACAAGACATACAACACAAATTTGAGCGTTGGTCTGCTCTACAGTCAAAGTTATTACAGGCGCAGCAAGATTGGAGAGAGGCAGAAGCGCTACTGTCTGAGGTACAAGAATACTATTTCAGTCCGCAGTGGATGCAAGATCGNNAGGCTGATGTCACGATTAAGCACTCTGGTTAGGCTCATTCTATCTTTAGCGAAGACGGTATTTGGAATGCGATGACAGAGCATCAAGAGCAGGCGATTACTTGGATGCGCTTAGGGCTGGACGCTATCGACAAGTCAAATCAAGAGCGCTTAGCACTTAGTGATTATCGGCCTGCGCGTTTGTTAGTGTTTATCAGATAAACGCCGCTTTACAAACCAGCCAATAATAATGATAACGATAAGGATGCCAATACCTGTCGAGTAAGGNGCGAGCGTTGATTCAATAACCTCGTAGTTTTGGCCCATATAGTAACCCGCGAGCGTCAGACCTGTCGTCCAAATGCTNGCACCAAGTGCGGAGAGTCCCAAAAACGGTAGCATTGGCATATTATTCATACCGGCAGGAATCGAGATAAACGAGCGGATACCAGGCACCATACGACCAAAGAATACCGCTTTTTTACCGTGCTTATCGAACCATTCATTGGTAGCTTTGATATCGTCAGGTTTTACAAAAACAAATTTGCCATATTTNTNGGTTAAGGCTATCAAGCGCTCTTCATTAAACACGCGGCCTAAATAGTACAGCGGTAACGCACCAAGTACCGCGCCAAGCGTCCCTGCTAGTATGGCAAGTATGAGATTAAGCTCACCATTTGAGGCGGCAAACCCAGCAGCAGGCATAATAACCTCAGAGGGAATAGGCGGAAAGACGTTTTCGGCAAACATGGCAAAGATAATGCCAAAGTAGCCAAACTTCGCCGTGATAGAGAGTACCCAGTCACTGATTTGACCCATAAAAAACCTTTAAAATAGAATGAACAATACTGCTGCTAAGCCGAATCTTTAGGCAAAAAGATACTAGCTCATCAGAGGTTTTTCAATTTAGAAGGTTTTACGCGCTGTGCAAGTTTCGTTAACGTATATCTAAATCATCAGCGTAGGCAAATAGCGCCGGCGCGCCNCCAGTATGCCAAAATAAGACGTTATCGGTTGCTTTGATTTGCNCGGTGCGTATCATATCGATGAGTCCGCCCATNGCNCGNCCNGTNTANACAGGNTCNAGCAANATACCTTCGTTTTGCGCAGTCAATGCAATCGCTTCTTTTTCAAGCNCGCCGATCACCCCATAACCGTCGCCAACATAATCAGAGTTGAGTATCAGATCGTCCGCAGTGAACTGATAATCGGCTGCAATCAACTGCGCTGTGCTGTTGGCTAGGCTCACGATATGCTCATCAAAAGGCACTTTATCCATCTCACCTTTATCGATATTGATGCCGACTATTTGACTATGAGTCTGCAGTATTTTATTGCCAAGCATTAAGCCAGCATGAGTCGCCCCAGAGCTAGAAGCGAAGATAATATGGCTAAAATCTACCTTTAACGCCTCACGCTGAGCGTTAAGCTCTTTGTACGCCTCGATAAAGGCTATCGCGCCTAGTTCATTAGAGCCGCCGTAAGGAATAACATAAGGCTTTTTGCCCTCAGCTTTTAACTGCGCCACGAGGGCTGGAATGTCTTCCCCCTTACGGTTCTCGCCTGCCCAATGGATATGGCAGCCGTAGACTTTATCGAGTAGTAGATTACCTTGCGGCTGCTCGGGCTCTTCGCCGCCTAAGACGAGATGACACTCAAGCCCGAGGCTTGCTGCGGCTCCTGCGGTTTGCCGGCAATGATTGGACTGAATAGCGCCTGCGGTAATCACCGTATCCGCGCCTTTGGCTAACGCATCACCCATGATGTATTCAAGCTTACGCGTTTTATTACCGCCGAGCGCGAGTCCCGTATTGTCATCGCGCTTCATATAGATTTTTGGGCCATTAAGTTTGGCGCTCAAGCGCGATAATTCGATCAAGGGCGTAGGGAAGTAGCCTAGCGACGCTTTAGGGAGGTTATGAGTCATAAAAAGTCCATTTGTAAGAGTGATGTATAGTCATTTCAAGCGAAACAAACATTTAGTATTAGCGTGAAATATGCGCTGCATGATTGGCTTAATCAAGAACTGTTTGATAGTTTAGATCAAGTGCGGCACCAGGCTGAAGCTTGGCTGTATCACTATAATAACGAAAGACTCAATATGGGTAATGGTGGCTTTACGCCGATTCAGAAACTTAATATGACAGCTTAGTTCTACTTATTTGGTGTTTTAAATTTGGGGGTATTTCCTTGCCACATCCAAATTTTAATAACCTTGGTCACGAAATGGTCACCGTTTGGTCACTGACTTTCAAAAGATAGAGCTCATGCGAAAAAACTTATCATTTACGCATTATTAAAGAGCAGACCTTTTCTTAACGTTCGATAGAGGCAAACAACCAGAGCTTATAAATAAAGACCTTGAGAGGAAAGCTAGACACAAAAAAACCTCAAGTAAACTAATACTTGAGGCGAAACTTGCTTAAACTTGAGAGTTTAAATTCGTTTTAAATATGGCGCAGCGGACGGGACTCGAACCCGCGACCCCCGGCGTGACAGGCCGGTATTCTAACCAACTGAACTACCGCTGCTTAGGTCGTCTTAGCATCTTGCCTTTATAAAAGGCCCACTTGCTAATAAGTGGTGGGTGATGACGGATTCGAACCGCCGACATTCTGCGTGTAAGGCAGACGCTCTACCAACTGAGCTAATCACCCTGAGAAGCGTTAAAAAATTGCACTGCAATTTTAGCTTCGCAAGAGAAAATTCCTTAAAGGGAATTTTCTAGAAGTTATGTACCTAAACTAGGTACTGAAATCCTTAAATTAGAATTTCTAACTCGTTTAAAGCTGTCACCGCTTTAAACTATAAAACCTCTAACAACTCAGAACCAATAAAGCCCCTTGCTGTGGGTGTGTATTATATAGATTTGGTGATGCCTGTCAAATACTATTTTATAAATTCGACAAATAAATAATGTAACTGGCTAAAAGCGAATGGAAATAGTGAGTAGGTAAATATTATTTGATAAATTACATTTGATAAACTATAGGAGGGAGGCTTACTATAGCGGTTTGTTTTCATACCTATAGATAGACGTGCTATATAAGCTGTATATACGCTAATAGATGCTGCAAGCTTAGAACACCTTAATCATTGGAGAGTATTATAGACCCTTTAGCGACACAACAGACACTTGCGCCTTGGTCTTGGATCGACTTGGCCGGTCTAGGCTTAGTATTACATATTACTTTGATGGTCGTTATGACGCTACGTATCGTCACAGTGCAGCGCAATATTGGCGTGTCTATTGCTTGGATTGCTATGCTTTACACGCTGCCTTTAGTCGGCTTTATCGCCTATCTTTTGTTAGGCGAGCCGATGATTGGNCGGCGCTATCGGCAGCGCGTTGACCAAGCGCAGCTATTGACCAACGATATGGCAGCGCGCGAGCGTTTGGTATTTGATCAAGGCCAAGATCTATTGTCCGATCACTATCGCGGGGTGAGTTCTATTGGGACGCGAAAAACCGGCTTTGGCGTATTTGCCGGTCATCAAATGCAGCTGCTGACGAGTCCAAGCGCTATTTTTAATCAGCTTATTGCTGATATTCACAATGCCGCTCACACTATTTATATGGAGTTTTATATTATCTACCCGAGAGGCCAAGTGCTTGAAGTGCTNCAGGCTTTAAAGAGTGCAGCGAGACGCGGGGTAGAGTGTCACATCCTAGCGGATAGTGTTGGTAGTCTAGGGTTTTTTAATCGTAAGCACCAAGAAGCTTTAGAAAATGCCGGTGTCTTTGTTTATCAGTCACTGCCAGTAGGTCTACTTAAGACCTTGTTTAAGCGCTCAGACTTGCGTAATCATCGCAAGATTATCGTCATCGATGAGTATATAGGCTATACCGGNAGCTTCAATCTGGTTGACCCTAACTATTTTAAACAAGATAAAAACGTCGGCCAGTGGATCGATGTGATGATTCGGAGCACAAGCGTGCAACCGATTAGTATCGCGACGGCTATGAGTAAAGTGGTGGTCACCGATATCGGCGCTGAGAGTCAAGATAATCTCTATGAGCTTGATAAGCGGGTAAATAATTACACGCGTAAGCTCTATGTGATGCATCCTACTATCAACGATCTGAACAGTCGGGTGCAATTGCTTGATGAGCAGGGGCATACGCAAGAGAGTGCCGTGCAGCCATTAGCGGGGACAAACTTGATAGATATTGCGCCTATGCCAACAGTCAATAACGTTATCGCTCAGCTGATCCCATCAGCGCCGCNGCTGACCGGNCATGTCATTTATAATACGCTAGTCACGGTTATCCACCGTGCTAATACGCGCATTCAGATTACTACGCCTTATTTCGTGCCAGACGAAGCCTTATCTGGGGCGCTAACNACAGCTGCAAGGCGCGGCGTCGATGTGACGTTGATTGTGCCAAAGAAAGTAGATTCATTTTTGGTACAGCATGCCTCGCAGGCTTATTATCAAGAGCTGTTAGAGGCGGGCGTGAAGATTGCACGCTTTGAAGGCGGTTTGCTACATACCAAAACCGTGGTCATTGACGATGATTACTGCCTGTTTGGTACAGTGAATATCGATATGCGTAGCTTTTATNTGAATATGGANGTGACTTTGGCGATTTATACCCCAGAGATGGTGGCGCAAGTTCTGAGCTGCCAAAACGCTTATTTGGAGAATTGTGAGTTTTTGGAGCTGCATTATTGGCAGCAGCGCCCTCGTTCTAAAAGCTTGTTCGATAATGTGATACGCTTGTTTAGTCCCTTATTATAATTTGCATGTTTATTCACCCATAGGATACGTTTCGCTATGTCTGTCAGCTCTGATTCATTTGTAGCCAAGACTTCACTGGATTATATCGCTGAAGGGTACTGGCAGGACTTTTTGGCTCAGCGTCCTATCGCAGGCGGTATCGCTTATGAGGCTGAGCTGCAGGCTTGTAAGTTAGATGAGACNCTAGNGAGTTTGCAGCGCGTGGACACGCTACTATTACAGATACGCCGAGATAATGCTAAAAACGCAGTAACAGAGCAGCACTTATTAGCAGATGATCGCTTTCGNCATTTATTATGGTTCCTTGCGTTTTATGCCGGCCGNATTTTAGCCGGTGAGTGGCAAAGCTTGCCGCATTGGTACAGTCAGTCTGATCTGCGCCGGCGTTATCCTCAGCTGAGCCTATCTGCCGATGATTTTTATCAAGACATGGCAGTAGCTTATCGAGAAGACAGTGCTCAGGTAAACGATGATTTAAATGAGGTAAGCGCTCATGCAGCGGCGTTATTTTTTGCTTTAGAGCCAATCGGTTTGCGCCTATTTGGTCATATTGATAGGCANTTTGTCGCCGCTCAAGAAGGACAGATTGCTAGCGGCCTGTATCAAGCGGTCAAAGAGCGCTTGCCTCAAGCGTCTTCGCAAATATCTCAAACATCTCAGTCGGCGAATACCACAGTAGAGACTCAAAGGCTGCCAGCGAANACGGAAAATAACCCANAATATCAGCAAAACTTAGGNCAAGATGAATCAGTGCAGATAAACGCTAAGCTGCCTATTCAGCCTGTCTTANCGTCAACCACANNGCAGTNNAAGCCAACGGATAGCGATAACCATCCTAAAATTGCAACCAATAATGAAGTTAATAACCCTGCTCATAAAAGCCCTAATAGCCAGACCGCAAATAATAAAGTTGCTAATAAAAACGCCCAACCGACGCCTGAGATCTTTACTCGTTTGTTAAACGAGCTGGATGAGATTAAAGTACCGCAAAATGCTGGAAACAAGGAATATGAGCAAGCTTGTCATATACTCGATCAGTTCGAGCGTCATATCGCAAAACAAAACAAACCACGCGCGCAAGTTAAATTCTCTGATACTCATCAAGCCGCTCGTCTGCAGGCATTAGGCTTACTACAAAAGTCAGCTAACACCGGCCATACTGCCGCTATGCTCCGACTTGCGATGTATGAGCTATTAGGCGAAGGCANCGCTAAGTTAAATATAGATAGCGAGTCTGATAAGGACNAAGCTNGTANANATCGGGCTAGCATAGATCAGGCAAGTANNNAGAAGGGNATAAGNTTAGTCAAACAAGCCGCCAACGCCAATGATAGCCGCGCCCAGCGCTTGTTAAGTAAGCTATACTATCAAGGGTTTGGACTGANGCAAGATATAGACATGGGCAGATATTGGCTCGAGCANGCGGCGGANAANGGTCATCCNGAAGCNNTNACTNTNAATNANGANTGGCANCAAGCACANNTNNTGATCGANNNCNAAANNGCAAGAGCAGCANAGCTTNAAGCGNTATCANTGGCTTATTGGCGCGATAGTGGTAGCGGCGCTTTTATTAATTATATTTGTCTAATGGCTAATTCTCATTGACTAAAGTTTACGGTAAAATTGTCACGCTCATTTTTAGTTTTTCGTCTTGTCTGCTTAAGTTAACGTGTCGGCTGTGTTTGCTGCCGTCTTATCCCTTATTGAACGGGTCTCATGTCATGCCGTCCTCTTATACCCCGCCGTCTTCAACAGATATAGAGACACAGGAGCCTACCGTCGATTTAGTCGAAGTTTACGCTGAGCCGATGAAGCTTGCTATGCGTACTCCGCAAAGCCCGCCTTGGTATTANCGGGTGGCGATTGGTATTCTCAAACCCTTATATCGNCTGCAAGTCTGGCGCCGCTCGCATAAGCGCGACAACTATCAGCAAGAAGTGGCTCAGCGCTTTGGTAAGCAGTATCCGGCGCTCGCAGTTCCATCAACGGCAGATATCTCGACTCAAAAAATAATTTGGTGTCATGCGGTGTCTTTAGGCGAGACCAACACCGCCGCGCCTTTATTAGACGCTTTACTAGCGAAGGGCTACCAGATTTGGTTGACTAATACCACGCAGACGGGCTTTGCGCGTGCCGCTCAGCGTTTTGCTGACGATATCGCGCAAGGACGGCTGACTCATAGCTACGTGCCGGTAGANAGTCCGGCTGTCATTGATAAGTTTTTAAGTCACGTACAGCCGATGGCCGCTTTGTTTATCGAAACTGAGCTTTGGGCCAATATTTTAACCAAACTCTCGATTCAGCAAATCCCTAGTATTTTGGTCAATGGACGCTTATCCGCCTCTTCATTCAAAAGCTATCAAAAGATCGAATCGGTCAGCGCGAGCATGATGCAAAATCTGACGCTGATTATCGCGCAGGACGATGAGTCGGCGAAACGCTTTCGCCAGCTTGGTGCATTAAGCTCACAGATACGAGTAGCCGGCTCATTAAAATGGGTGATTAACACGCCAAAACCAGTAGCCACAAATATGCAAGTAGAGCAAGAGTCTAGAAACAGTATGACGCTAAAGGGTCTTAATCGGCCGATATGGATAGCAGCAAGTACCCATGCAGGCGAAGAGAGTATTGCGCTGGCATGGCAGCAGCAGTTGCTGTCAGATCCTAAGCTTGCCAATACGCTACTGATTATCGTACCTAGACATCCTGAACGTTTCGATGAGGTCGCTGAGCTTATCAAAGCCACTAATCTGACTATGGCAAGGCGTAGTTTGGATGAGCCTATCACTGCACAGACCCAAGTGTATCTTGCGGATACGATGGGCGAGCTGATGCACTGGTATGAGCAAGCGGATGTGGCTTTGGTCGGCGGCTCGTTGGTAGATATCGGCGGTCATAATCCTGTTGAGCCTGCGAGCGTAGCGACGCCTGTGCTAATGGGCCAATATACGCAGTCTTGTCAGAGTGTGGTGGATAAACTGGCAGAGGTAGGGGCGCTTTATCAGCCTAATAATGAGTTTTATCAAGACCATCAAAAGTTGCTTTCTCAAAATTCAAAGAATGATGCTCTGCAAAAGACTAGTAAAAGCCAATCATCAAACACTAGTAAGAGCGCAAACTCATCAGATCAGGCTAAGATGTATAGTCAGTTACAGCTTTGGCTGAGTGATTTATCAGCCGCTAAACGCGCAGGGCAGGCAGGCGCGCAATTGACAAGTGAGCAACAAGCGGTGCTTACGCAGCAACTTGAGATGATTGAGACGGTCATTAGTCAATCATTACAAGGAGTAACGGGTAGAGAAGTGCTGTGAACTGTTTACTATTACCTATTGATAACTTCTTAAATGCTGACACTACAAGCGCTCAAGCTTATATCAGCGACCCTAAACAAATCGATCATATCCATAAGGTATTAGGCTTGCAGGTAGGCGATAGCTTAAAGATTGGACAATTAGGCGGCAAGCTGGGCAGCGCTATCATCGATGATATGACACCAACTGCCATTCAGCTACGCGAGGTGCAGCTCACTCTTGCACCGCCNNNTAAGTTAGACCTCACCGTTGTTTTAGCACTGCCACGCCCAAAGGTGCTGCGCCGATTAATTATGGATATGACTGCGCTTGGGGTGGCACACATTATCTTAATAAACAGCTATCGCAGCCAAAAAAGCTACTGGCAAAGCCCGATGCTTGGCCGTCTTGACGAGTTTGTACTCGAAGGNNTACAACAATCCGTTGATACTATTGCGCCGACTATCACCTTAGAAAAACGCTTTAAACCTTTTGTGGAAGACAAGCTACCGCGTTTGCTTACAGACATAGATGGACAGGCGATCGTTGCTCATCCTTACGGTGCGTTATCGCTATCAGCTTACTTACAGCGAGCGTCTACTGATAGCTTACCTAAGATGGTTTTTATCGGTAGCGAGGGCGGCTGGATCGACTATGAGATTGAGCTACTAGCTGCACAAGGCTGTCAAGCGCTTACTATAGGCTCAAGAATATTGCGTACTGAAGCGGCAGTCAACGTCATTGTCGGGCAGTGGCTGTTACCTCATTAACAAACCTTGCAACATCAAGCACATTATGGCTTCTGCTCTTATGAGCGAGTCGCATAAAGTTATTGATAATTAATATCATTTCTATTAGTATGTATTTGCTAGTTTTAAGCCGTTTATCTCGTTATTTATAACTCCTTATTAATGTTCTTTTGTTCATAATCCAGCTTTGGAGAAAGCCATGTCGTTACAAGCGCTCAATGATTCAGTTGCGGTAAGTCAGCCCATAAAGACCACGTTATCTGTGGCTGTGTTTAGTATGATGTTAGGTTTGGTCGGTTGTAATCAAAGCCAGACACCTGAACAGACGGCTGAAGGCGAGGCATCAACAACTGAAACTGAAGCGGCAACGGCCAATAGCGATCAGTCGGTGACGATTTATTCATCGCGTAATGAGCAGCTGATTAAGCCGTTATTAGATCGCTATACCGAAGAGACTGGCGTTGAGATTGAGCTGGTAACTGATAAAACAGGCCCACTGATGGCGCGCCTACAAGCAGAAGGCGATAACACCCCAGCTGATATGCTATTAACCGTTGATGCCGGTAACTTATGGCAAGCAGGAGAGCAGGGCTTATTGCAGCCGATAGCATCAGAAACTCTAAATNCTAACGTTCCGGCGAAGTACCGTGATCCAGCGGGTAATTGGACAGGTCTGTCGCTACGCGCTCGTACTATCTTTTATGACCCTANCAAAGTCGATGCCGAGGAGCTATCGACGTATGCTGATCTGGCTGATCCAAAGTGGAAAGGCAAGCTATGCTTGCGCACTTCAAAAAAGGTCTATAACCAGTCANTAGTNGCTAGTATGATTGAGCACTTGGGCGCTGAAAGAACTGAAGAGGTGATTCGCGGCTGGGTAGATAATCTAGCCACTGATGTGTTCAGCGATGATACGAGTATGCTAGAAGCTATTGCGGCTGGTCAGTGTGAAGTGGGTATCGCTAACAGCTACTACTATGGCCGCATCCTTGATGAAAACCCTGATTTTCCAGTAGAGATATTTTGGGCCAATCAAGACACAACTGGCACCCATGTCAACATCTCTGGCGCGGGCGTAGTTGCGGCAGCAGACAACCCAGATGGCGCGCTTAAATTGATGGAGTGGTTGTCGTCTGATGAAGCGCAAGGTATCTATGCCAGCTCCGATAAAGAGTATCCAGTAAAACAGGGCGTTGATGAGTCAGAGATGCTCAGATCTTGGGGCAGCTTTAAANAAGATGATATCAATGTTCAAAAATTTGGCTCGCTACAAACTCAAGCGATTCAAATGATGGACAAAGCAGGCTATAAGTAAGGCTTGTTCATTAGCGTCGCTATAGAGGGTAGAAGATGGTAGTAATATGGTAACGATACCAAAAGCGTCCGAACATGCAGACGATATAGGGGCTCCAGACCTTATCGTCGTTAAGGATCGCACCCTTCTTAAACGTGTTTTATCGAAATCAGTCTTAGGACTGATTTCGTTGTTTATGCTGATACCGATTTTGATCGTCCTACTGTCTTGGACACAGCCGATGGCTGATATCTGGCCACATATGGGCGAGTATGTGCTGCCGCAAGTACTAAAAAATACCGCTATCTTATTAGCGATGGTGACGGTCATCTCGGGTAGCGTGGGTACTTCGCTGGCTTGGGTTACGAGTATGTACCGCTTCCCAGGTCAGCGGTTTTTTTCTTGGGCTTTGATGTTGCCGCTTGCAATACCCGCCTATGTTTTCGCCTTTGTCACTGTCGGTATGGTTGATTTTAGTGGGCCTTTGCAGACGAGCTTGCGAGAGCTGGGCGTGACCACTGCTATTCCCTCAGTGCGCAACGTTTGGGGCGCAGGCTTTATTTTNTCGCTTGCTTTTTATCCTTATGTTTACTTATTAGCGCGGCAAGCTTTTTTGTCGCAAGGTCACCGCGCGATCGAAGCGGGGCAGATGCTTGGGCTCAGTCGTAGCCGCGTGTTTTTTCGTTTGGCGCTGCCGCAAGCACTGCCTTGGATTATTGGTGGACTTTTACTTGCCAGCATGGAGACGCTAGCGGATTTTGGTGCGGTATCAGTATTTAATGTCGATACCTTTACCACTGCTATCTATAAGGCTTGGTTTGGCTTTTTTAGCCTGACTACTGCCGCGCAATTGGCGGCTTTACTTATTGGCGTAGTGTTTATCGTGGTGATATTTGAGCAGTATTGGCAGGCACGTCGCGGCTCGATAACCGCGCAAAGCAGTAATAAGCGCCTGACGAGTAACGCAGCAGCTAAATGGGGCATGACGCTGCTTTGTAGTCTGGTATTTTTATTGGCATTTTTAGTACCNTTTTTGCAGCTACTGTATTGGACGGCGATGAACTACCGCCAAGACTTTGATGCGCGCTATATCGATTTTGTCACTAACAGTCTGCTTATTGCGAGCATGACCACAGTGCTGATTGCCTTTCTCGCTATTATCATTGCTTGGATTAAGCGTCAGTATGCCGATAAGAGCACGAAACTGATGACCACGCTTGCTAATTTGGGCTATGTGGTACCAGGCACCGTGCTGGCAGTTGGCGTGTTTATTCCTATTGCTTGGTTGGACAATCAGCTGATCGCTTTTGGTATTACCACCAAGCAAGTATTGTCAGGTAGCGTCATTGTGATGCTATTAGCACTCTCAACACGTTTTATGACGGTGAGCTTTCAGCCGATCGATCGCCAATTACAGCGACTGACGGTCAATCAAGAAGCCGCCGCTGAACTGTTAAGCAGTAGTCCGTTCCAGCGCTGGCGACAAGTGGTATTGCCGGTACTTAGTCCGGGAGTGCTGACGGCTTTGCTAATGGGCTTTGTGGAGGTGATGAAAGAGATGCCAATCACCCTAATGACGCGTCGGCAAGGCTGGGATACGCTGGCGGTACGAGTGTTTGAGATGACAAGCGAAGGCATGTGGGCGAGAGCGGCGTTACCGAGTTTGCTGATTGTGTTGGTGGGGCTAATACCTGTATGGATATTACTACGCCAAAGTGAAAAGCATAGCTAATCTGTATAAATGGTAATCGTTCATGATTAACATGTTAGTATGAGCACTTTTAGATTTTTCCTTTAATTTTGTCACCTTTAAATAGCAGCGAGCACCTCTAATATTGAGCACCCCTAATATTTATTATCGCCCGTCTCATTTATTTATCGCTTACGAGTACCTTCTATGTATACCAACTTGACTAATGATACTTTAGATACCGAGGAGAGCTATGCAAAACAGCCTTCTTCTAAAGACCGTCAATCCCTTACAAAAGGTCTAGATCCAAAGCTTATCAAAGCCAAAGCTAGGCTAGAAGTGAGCAAAAAATCATCTGTGCTCCCGGTATCAGCGTTACCGCAAAAAGGCCAAACTATGCAAAATACGCAAACGCTTGGTGAAGCGGATACGGGTAGCGATAGCAGCAGTGAGCAGAGCAACGGGCAACGTAACTACCGTGACCCGCGCGCCTCAAAGAGCGATACTGAGCCTTTTTTAAAAGTAGAAAACTTAATCGTGGGCTACGATGATGTGACTATTGTCAATGGCTTGTCATTGAGCCTGCAACAAGGTGAGATCGGTTGTTTTTTGGGGTATAGCGGCTGCGGAAAAACCACAGCGCTGCGAGCTATTGCTGGGCTTGAGCCTACCCGCCAAGGCAAAATTGAGCTCAATCATCAGCGTCTAACCGAACAAGATAACCGCCATTCCTTTGCGGTGGCTCCTGCCAAGCGCGGTATGGGTATGGTGTTTCAAGACTATGCGCTATTTGGTCATCTCAGCGTCGCCAAAAACATTGGATTTGGTCTTAATAAATGGTCTAGCGCTGATAAAAAAGCGCGCGTGGCGCAGATGTTAGAGCTGGTGGGACTGAGCGAGCACGCTGATAAACGTCCCGCTGAGCTATCGGGTGGTCAGCAGCAGCGCGTGGCGTTAGCTCGAGCACTGGCTCCTAAGCCAAAGTTACTATTACTTGATGAGCCTTTTTCTAACCTTGATGTGGTGCTGCGCGAGTCACTAGCGATGAGCGTGCGTGATATTCTAAAACGCACCAATACTACTGCTATTTTAGTGACTCATGACCAAAACGAAGCGTTTGCGCTCGCAGATAAAGTCGGGGTTATGCATCAAGGCAAGCTGGTACAGTGGGCAACGCCAAGCGAGCTGTACCACGAGCCGGTTAGTCCTTTTGTCGCTGAGTTCGTCGGCGAGGGCGCGATGATAGATGGCATTATCAAAGAAGGTCATGTCGAGACGGCACTTGGCGATATTTATCGGCGCATGGAGGTGTACGATGCCTCAGGGCAGCCGCAATACTGCGAGTATGACTATCCTAATGGCACGCCCATCAAGGTGCTTGTGCGTCCTGATGATATCATTCATGATGATGATAGCCCGCANACTGCATTAGTCGTTGGACGAGTGTTTCGCGGTGCTAACTATCTGTATCGGCTGCAATTAGACAGTGGTCAGACGGTATTGTCGTTAGTCGCGAGCCACCATAACCACGCAGTTGGTAGCCATATCGGTATCTTGCCGTTACTTGAGCATGTGGTGGTGTTCGATGAAAAAGACGTCAATGCCACCACGTGGTCAGAGTACGATAGATCACATTGAGCGCGCTTAAACAGGAGTAAACATATCAGTCAATATCAGCCGTTCGCAGTCGCTAAGATATGCAAGTAGCGTCCTAGCCATTTGTACGGTTCTAACTGAGAATAGCGTAGCTCCATTTTTATCACTGCCTCAGGGTCGTTATGACCGCCGCGCTTAAGCGGCGCGTAATCATGAAAGACACGTAGCCCGCTCTCAAGCACGATTTTATAATGATGTTGTTGTAGCCACGCTTCTACCTCTTGTCTGGCGACTGGATGATTGGGCGTTAGGCTTTTTTTATTGTCGGCGGCATAGTTGCCTTCAAGCTGTCTATCTAGCAGATTAAAATTACCCATAATTAGGTTGCGATAATCGAAGCTCGCTGGATTATAAAAGCAGAGTGATAATGCGCCTTGAGGGCGTAGCTGAGTATCAAAAAATCTCATTACCTCAGCCGGCTTGGCCAGCCATTCGAGCAGCGCGTGACAAAGGATGAGATCAAACTTANTATCGCTGTTTTCTGCAGTACTGTCTGTAGCAAGCTTGGATGCAAGCTCCTGATAAGGGCAAACCAGCCAACTGATATCTAGCTTGGTTTTGGTGCCTGTCTCAAGGGCGGCAGCATGAGTTTGTGCTTTGTCTAACATAGCGGCAGAGATGTCATTGATGACAAGCGTGTGACCTTGCGCTGCCAGCTCTATAGCGATTTGCGCTAAGCCGGCTCCGACATCTAATATGCGCAGCGGACGTCCTAAGCGTCGACTGTGCTCATTGACATAAGCAAAAATATCNCGGCGCAATACCGCAAGCCGAATCTCTCCTTTTAAACCGCCGTAGACCTTTTTTTCAAAATGATCAGCAATCGGCTCAAAGCTACGATCGGTACGTGTCGCTCTCTGCTGGTTTTGTGAGTTATCTTTTTTGTTGTCTGTCATAAATTGATTTTCTTTATTATTAAATTGACTACCGCTGCGTAGTTATGTTTAGTTTACTTTTATTAGAGCTTTATTTTGTACTTTAGCGGCGGCGTTTGAGCACCCATTTAAAGACCAGTTTAGATAATATGATAATAACGAAGACGACAATGACAAAGACCCAAATACCAGTGCCTTGTAAGTGTTGTTGATAGGCTTGAGCAAGGTATGCAGATAAGCCCATCGCGACTAATAGCGAACCCCAACGCACAAAAGGCAGTGCGCGATTATTATGATCAGGAAAGTACTGGGCATAATCACTAGAGAAGCTATAGAGCACCATTGCCAAAATCCAAACAATAGCTAAAACGATATCCATAAAATATTGACCTATAAAATAATAGTTTAAGGGTTGAGCTTTAATAGACCCTGGGCAAAACCCGTAGTCAGTTTAGCGATTAAGAATATTTTGTCTATGATTATATTAGAATGAACGATATTAGAATGAACGATATTAGAGTGCTTAGAGCTCAAGANCTTNTACAAGAGCCGGAATTATCGATTTGAAGTATCTTTTTATGCTCTTTTACGGTATAAACAGTAAGGTGTATGCATTATAGATTATTAATCACTAAAGCTGTTTTTGATAAAGTGGCTATTGCGCTGTATTAATATTCTAAAATTAACATTAAAACCCTGTCACTCAATGCTAAGGATAGCGAATATGACCATTCCCCATGCCAATCTGTCTAAAATCCCAACGATGTCGCGCTGTTTATTATCGGTAGCTGTAGCAAGCAGCTTACTACTAACAGCTTGCGGCGATGATGATAATGATTTTAATGCGCCAATATCAACAGAATCTCCAACTACTTCAGAGTTTATAAATGCCTTTAGCCAAGATCAAATAGATACTCTTATTGGCGATACTGCTGACACTCCTGATGCTGAGTGCGGCGTCACCATTGAAAAGGTCAGCTATCCGACTGTTGGCGCTGCAGGCGAAGCGACTAACGCGACGGCAGCGTTAATGTTACCCACTGGCGATAGCGATGAATGTCAAGGCGAGCGTCCGGTGCTGCTGTACGCTCATGGTACGACCACCGATAGAGGCTATGACTTTACCCAAGTCGGTAATGTCAATAATCCAGCAGTCGGCGAGTCAACACTCATAGCCGCTAACTTTGCCGCCCAAGGTTATATCGTTGTCGCGCCAAACTATGCTGGCTACGATGATTCTGAGCTTGATTATCATCCGTACTTAGTCGCTGAACAGCAGTCGAATGACATGGTCGATGCGCTAGAGAGTGCTCGCTCAGTGATCGACAAGCAAAAGCTAGCGAGTAATGACAAGTACACCAACATCGATGATTCAGGTAAATTATACCTCTCAGGCTACTCACAAGGCGGTCATGTCGCTATGGCAACTGCGAGATTACTAGAGTCGCAAAATAAAACAGTAACGGCAATCGCGCCGCTCTCAGGGCCTTATGCGTTAGCTGCTTTTGGTGATGCGATTTTTGCTGGTAATGTAAATATTGGCGCGACCCGTTTTGCGCCGCTATTGGCAGATGGCATGCAAAAAAAGTACGGCAACATTTATAGTAACCCGACTGACATCTTTACCGCAGATTATGCCAACACGCAACTGCCAAGTCTGTTGAGTTTTGAGGAATTGGTTGCTGCCAATAAATTGCCTGACAATGCACTCTTTGAAGCAAAGCCGACCGATAATCCTTTGATCAATCAGCTGCCAGACAGTGACCTACCTTTTGCGTTCTTAGGGTTTGCTGACGATAACTATCTGATCAAAACAGATTTCCGTGCCGCTTATGTCGCTGATGCTTTACAAAACCAAGACCAGTTAATAGCAGGCACAGGTGCATTGCCCGCCCAAAACCCGCAAAACAACCTTCGTAAGGCGTTAAAGGATAACGACTTGCGTGGATATATACCAAAAATGCCGACACTATTGTGTGGTGGTAACCAAGACCCAACGGTATTTTATGATCTAAATACGGGTTCGATGGCGGCGATATTACAGCAGGCAAGTGCAGCGCCAAACGCCAACCTTAATGTGACGGTTCTAAATGTCGATGTTAGAAACAACCGAGGCGAAGTGACTCCGATTGGTGATAGTGCTATGAGCAACCCATGGATGTCAACAACCGTTATCGATGACGTTCAAGACAGATTCTCTACCACATTGACAGCTGTTCAAAATAATGCAATTGCGAATGCGCAGGCTGCGGGCGTAACAGATCCAACAGCATTAGCACAAGCGGCAGGTGCGGCTATATTGTCAAGCTATCACGGTGGTCTGGTCAGCAGTGCTTGTACTCAAGCGACCCGCGAATTCTTCGATCAAGATTTTAGCGCCTCTCAAGTGGTTCCAAGATAGTCTTAAACTGATAATCTGAAGATACTCGCGTCATCCAAAAAACTGCATCCGAAAGGGTGCAGTTTTTTTGTTGATAAAGCAGCTATAAATATAGAAAATTAGACGGGTTATCAGAGTAATATTACTAGCGTTTTGTCAAGTGCAAATAAAGCCTGCTAATCAGCTGTTTTGCTTGATTTTATTGGTATATAGATACCCCTAAGCTTGCAGATTTGTGCTAAAATAGTCCTCTTTATTTACTACTAAAACGATCATCATTTTCCCAAGATTTTTCATGCTTTATGGTGTTGCTTTACTGGCTAATTCTTTGATGGTTATCAAAGTCAGCTTAGTGTGGTGAGCGATCTATAAAGCCTGCAAAATTAATAAAGTGGATATGAGTGAAGGAGTGTATATGAGCGAGTCGGTCAGTCCTATTGGCATCGTAGATGAATTGAAACAGTCCTACTTAGATTATGCGATGAGTGTGATTGTCTCGCGTGCACTACCTGATGTCCGTGATGGCTTCAAGCCGGTGCATCGCCGCGTTATGTACGCTATGCATGTGCTCTCTAACGACTACAATAAGCCTTATAAGAAGTCAGCGCGTGTCGTCGGTGATGTCATCGGTAAATACCACCCACATGGTGATAGTGCAGTATACGATGCTATCGTACGTATGGCGCAGGATTTTAGCTTGCGCTACCCGATGGTGGATGGTCAAGGTAACTTTGGCTCAATCGATGATGATCCACCGGCGGCGATGCGTTATACCGAAGTACGCATGACCAAGCTGACCCATCAGATGCTTGGCGACTTGGANAAAGATACCGTCGATTGGGAAGACAACTACGATGGCTCTGAGCGTATGCCAAGCGTATTGCCTGCGCGCGTGCCCAACCTTTTGGTCAATGGCACAACCGGTATTGCGGTCGGTATGGCGACCAATATGGCACCGCATAACTTAACCGAAGTGATCAATGCTTGCTTGGCTTACGCTGAGAACCCGCAAATCTCGGGTGAGGAGCTGATGACGCATATATCAGGTCCTGATTTCCCGACGGGCGGTATCATCTATGGCCGCGCGGGTATTCAAGACGCTTATCGCACGGGCAAAGGCCGCTTACACGTACGTGGTCGCTATCATATTGAGCCGATGAGTACTACCGGTGTCAACCGTGATCGCGAGCGCATTGTGTTCACTGAAGTGCCATATCAGGCCAATAAAGCCAAGCTGATTGAGCGTATCGCAGAGCTAGTTCGTGATAAAAAGATCGACGGTATCACTGANATACGCGATGAGTCTGATAAAGACGGTATGCGTATCGCTATCGACTTGCGCCGCGGTGAGACCGCTGAAGTCATCGTCAATAACCTGTTTTTGCAGACGCCGCTTGAGACCAGTTTTAGTATCAATATGGTGGCGCTNGATAACGGTCAGCCCAAGCTATTAACCTTGCGTCAACTGATTGCTGCCTTTGTGCGCCATCGTCAAGAAGTGGTGACGCGCCGTACTATATATGAGCTTAACAAAGCCCGGGTTCGTGGGCATCTACTCGAAGGTTTGACCGTAGCGCTCGCTAATATCGATGATATTATCGCCACGATAAAAGCATCTGCTAGCCGCGGTGAAGCGCGTGAGAGCTTACTTGGTAATACTTGGGGCTCAGGTAGTGTCGTCGCTATGCTAAAGGCCGCCGGTAGCCAATCGGTACGTCCTGAGTATATCGAAGGCGAAGACCCTAAAGCGCCATTCGGGCTTATCGATGATACGACTAAAGGCGAGCAAAGTTATCGCTTATCACTTGAGCAGGTCAATGCGATTTTAGAGATGCAGTTGCATCGCTTGACTGGCCTTGAGCAAGACAAACTGACTGAAGAATACCAAGACTTGTTACGTGAGATTGCTAACCTAGAAGCTATCTTAGGGGATTTTGATAAGCTGATGACTATTATCTCTAATGAGATGATTGAGATTCGAGACAACTTCGGTGACGAGCGCCGTACTGATATTATCGATTCGCGCAGTGACTTTAGCCGCGAAGACTTAATCCCAGAGCAGACGGTGGTGATGACCGTTTCGCGCACCGGCTATGCCAAGACTCAGCCTATCGATGATTATGTCGCACAAAAACGCGGCGGCAAAGGTAAGTCAGCGACGGCGATGAAAGAAGACGATGTTATCGATCATCTGCTTGTCACGTCTACTCATGCGACCGTATTGTGCTTCACAGATACCGGCCGCGTCTTTAGCTTACGTGGCTTTGAAGTACCGATTGCCAGTCGCGGTTCGCGCGGTCGTCCTTTGGTGAACTTAATTGGGCTCAGTGCTGATGAGTCAGTGACGACGATACTGCCTATTCCAAAGATGGTAGAAGAGTCCTCCGCTACAAGTGAGCTGACTGTAAACGAGACAGACGATGACTCGTTAGAAGGCAGCACGACTGCCGNGCCGCCTTTTGTGTTCTTTGCAACGGCGAATGGTACGGTGAAGCGGGTAGAGCTCAAGCAGTTTGCCAATATTCGCTCTAATGGCTTGATTGCTGTAAGCTTAGAGGAAGGTGATAAGCTTGTGAGCGCGCGTATCACTAGCGGTAGTCAAGAGGTGATGCTATTTGCTTCAAGCGGTAAAGCGATCCGTTTTGATGAAAACGATGCTCGCGCTATGGGCCGTACCGCTAAAGGTGTGCGCGGTATGCGTCTAAAAGATGATGAGTTTATTAAATCTTTAGTCGTTATCGAAGATGACGTCCGTGAGATTTTGATTGCTTGTGAAAACGGCTTTGGTAAGCGTACCTTCATTGAAGAGTTTAATACCCAAAATCGCGGCGGCGGCGGGGTTATCGCTATCAAAACCAGTGAGCGTAATGGCGCTTTGGTACGCGCAACTAAGGTCGATCCAGAAGATGATATTATCTTAATATCTGATAAAGGTACTTTAGTGCGTACGCCAGTCGAGCACGTCGCAAGTGCTGGTCGTAACACGCAGGGCGTAACCTTGATTCGTCTGTCTAAAGATGAGACGCTAGTGGCTATGGCAAGGGTCGAGCACGAAGAGGACGATAATGAGCTGATTGAGGCCATGCGTGAGGATGGTACCTTTGGCGCTGAAGCTCAGGAGCAGGCAGATATCGATACTACTACCGCAAGCGGCGCAAACGATGATATCAGCGATACTGTCGATATCGCTAATGACTATGATATAGAAACTGGTGTCGATGGAGATAGCTAAGTTAAGGGCGAGAGTTAAGTCGCCAATCTAAACAGGGTCATTCTGGTTTTTACATTTCACATAGAACCTCTAACGTTATCGTTAGAGGTTTTTAATTTTCTTGTTTATATTTTAATACTCTTTAATTCGATGTTCTAAAGCGTTAAGTCATCGCTTTAATAAGGACGGTAAATCTAAAAGGCTGTTGTTATGCTAACTAACAATCAAACTTTTCAAGGAACGGTAGCTGGCGCGTCTGCGAGTTTTTTATTCTCGCTATTATTCTTATTTGGTTTATTGATGCAGCCTTTAACGGGACGCAAGTAGCGTCATGGCGGGTCATCATGATGCTGATCAGCCTAACAATATTGGTCAGCTTAACGAAGCAGTGGCAGCATGTTTTTGATTATCTAAAGACCATAAAAACCCCAAAAGAGTGGTTGATATTTATTTTACCGACGCCGATTTTGGGCGGCCAGATCTGGCTGTTTATGTGGGGGCCGGTNAATGGCTTAGGGCTCGATGTCACTTTGGGCTATTTTTTACTGCCATTAGTGATGATTATGGTAGGNCGATTTTTTTATAAAGAATATATGAGCGCTCTGCAGTGGCTAGCTGCGCTAATAGCGGCGCTCGGCGTTGCGTATGATGTTTATCAATACGGTACGATATCTTGGGCGACTTTATTTGTCTGTTTAGGATANCCGCCTTACTTTTTGATGCGCCGCAAGCTAGCTGTGCCACCGATTACTGGTCTATTATCAGATCTAACTTTACTATTACCGGTGGTGCTTTTTGCGTTGTATAGCAGTGGCGGTTTTGGTACAGCGCTCAGCGATANCAANTTTTGGTATTTACTGCCATTATTAGGAATATTTAGCGCGCTTGCGATGTCGCTNACGATGGTGGCGAGTAGTAANTTGCCNGTGTCACTGTTTGGAACGCTGAGCTATTTAGAGCCGATTTTCNTATTTATATTTTCTATTACGATTTTGAGTCAAGGGCTTGATGAGGGCGGCTCATTATTTATGTATAGTATGATTATAGTNGCTTTGGCGATTATGATTATAGACAGCGCTAGAGGTTATCTATATCGTCGCCGCGAGGATCGCTTGCATGGCTATAATGAGCCATTGGTGCATAGTTTTCCTTCGCGTCAACGTCTCAAAAATCGCCGTATCGAGGGAATATTAGCGGCTAGGCGTTTTCGTAAAATTAACCGCTATCAACGNAAAATAGCGAAAATGTCNCGTAAGATTGAGAAGTTAAATACNAAATAAGCCAACGCTTTCGAGCGCACTCTGTATTTATAGATAGACCCTAATGCGGCAAAATTTTGACCGGTTAGATATTATTTTTGGTAACTGTAATGGGCTTTGCTGGTATTAATGGCGGTTTGACTGAGATATGATGATATTAAAGTAGCAAAATCTTAAAGTATTGATTTTTATATTTATCACTCACTATTTATCAGCTAGCCCAATTTATCAAAATATTATTAGGAGAATTTATGTTGCATCTTCATCATTTAGAAAACTCGCGCTCTTTTCGTATTTTATGGTTATTAGAGGAGTTGGGGGCTGATTATCAGCTGACTTGTTATAATCGTACCAAAGCCTACCGTGCCCCTGATAGTCTAAAAGAGGTGCACCCGCTAGGTCATGCGCCTATATTAGAAGCGGATGGACGGACGCTGATAGAGTCAGGCTTTATTATCGAATATCTACTCAAGCACTATGACAAGGAGCAGCAGTTTAAGCCTAGTGACGATAACGAAGCGGCTTGGGAGAATTATACCTTTTGGCTACACTTTGCAGAAGCGTCAGTCATGCCGCCGTTAGTGATGCGTTTGGTATTTACCAAAGTAGTGCAGCAATCGCCGATGCTCATCAAACCGATCAGCAAAAAGATTCAAGCACAAATCGAAAAGAACATGGTCAAATCAAGCTTAGATCCGATATTTGCGATGATGGAGAAGCACTTAGAAGACAATCAGTGGTTTGCGGGTGCTGAATTCAGTGCGGCAGATATTCAGATGCATCTAGCAGTGTTAGGGGCCAATGCGGGTGAAGGTTTAAATAGAAAAAAATATGCCAACATCTTAAACTGGCTTAAACGCAGTGAAGAGCGTCCAGCCTTTAAACGTAGTGAAGAGAAAGGCGGTCGTCTTAACTTCTAAGCGGTTAAACTCGTAAAATAGATTTTTAGGTAGAAGCCAAAAGCGTGTCATTCAATTCGTTGATGATGCGCTTTTTGGTTATAATGGCTAGCAAATACAATTAAACGCTTCAAAAAGGTAGGATAATGAAAGAGCCAAATAAAGTAACTGACGAGCCTTTTGAGGAAGAAATCATCGAGCAACANCCGATNTCGCTNAAGTCTTGGGGCCAAAAGCTCNTTGTCGCGCTGCTTTGTATTGCTAGNTTTTATGGTGGCTGGAAGTCATATGAGTCTAATATGGCAAACGAGTGTTATGCTAGTGGNGGACAAATAATTGAAGGAAAGCGCACTTTTATCTGTGAGCTTCCCTAGTTTTTTGGACTTTAAGGAGTAAGCAGCGAGCTATGCTACAACTGACCTTTTTGGGCACTTCGGCAGGCGTACCAACTAAACAGCGTAATGTCACCGCGCTCGCTATCGAATGCCTAAATCCTTATTTATCTAGTCAAAACCAATCTCGCAAAAAATCACGACCTTGGCTACTTATCGATTGCGGCGAGGGCACGCAGCAGCAACTGCTTCAGACTAAGCTGTCTTTGCATCAGCTGACGGTTATCTGTATCACGCACGTGCATGGCGACCACTGTTATGGCCTGCCAGGTTTGCTTGCAAGTGCCGCAATGTCAGGACGCACTGCGCCCTTAACCATTATTGCGCCAAAAGCCATTCACGACTTTCTTGACGCGGTAAAATCAACTACTGAGCTACACTTTCCTTTTGCGATCGACTTTATAGCGATAGAAGAGGTTCTGTCTGATAATGGAGCTAAAATCTCTCTGGCTTTAGACAATCAGCAACAGCTCGAGATTGATATCACNAAACTGTCGCACCGAGTGGCTTCGCATGCTTTTGGGGTGACGCAAACGATTCATCAGCGGGTGCTAAATACAGATAAGCTNAAAGNAGCAGGTATTCCCGCTAGCCCTTTATGGGGTCAGTTACANCAAGGTCATGATGTCACTTTAGAAGACGGNCGACAGTTGGCATCAGCTGATTATGTCCATAATAATCAGCGGCGCACACGAATAGTGGTGGCAGGGGATAACGACAGTCCAGAGCTATTAAGTGCCGCTGTCAAAAANACGGATCTACTCGTCCANGAAGCGACTTATACTAATGNGGTAAAAGTACGTATCTTAGCCAAAAACTCTGGCAATATGGGCAACGCAGGCTTCAATCCCATGCACAGTAGCGCTCAGCAAGTGGCACAATTTGCAAAGGATAGCGGTCTACAACATTTAATCTTGACCCATTTTAGCGCCCGTTATCAGAACTTTGATAAGCCTAATAGCACTACTGCTAATATGAGTCATATTCGTTTAGAAGCGCAAAGGTATTATCAAAATCATTTATGGTTAGCTGAGGACTTTGCGCAATATACGGTCGAAGGCGAACCAATTACTACTAACAAAGGTAGTGAGCACACTGCCAAATCCAGCGTTCAGTATTTAGGTTCAGTGCTTGATAGAGACTAATCTTTATTCAGAACGAGGTAGTGTAGGCTGTGGCTTTAGCCCAGCATTG
>FUFK010060749.1_pt1 | contig 35936 bp, 26 predicted proteins | sample 1021851 | NCBI WGS metagenome assembly FUFK01 (sample SAMEA51879418, study PRJEB19060) | metagenome | reverse complement strand
ATATCGCAACCGTCGTCAGCGCTATGATCTTAGAATGAAGCTGTTTGCTGGTATCATTAATTCCGAGCTTAACCTATGACTTTTGCAAGAGGTCTAATACACAGTTAAAGATAAAATCGGATAGTGATGGTTGTAAAAACGAATCTATTAACAAGAATACCAGGTCACAAGATTACAAAATAATTGCAATGATGGCTTTTTTACTATCAGAAAATTCTAGTAAATATAGGGTTGCTGATAGACCTAATGCATCAGCCATAAATAGTGAAATTCTAAATCTTACCAATACGCTCCAAATTGACTCTGAACATACTAATGGCCTTAAATCTTGTCATAGGCGTATTACAGATTGTTGCAATGAATTTTCGCAGTTTTTTTTCACTGATCCTAGCTCTCAAAAGTAAAAAACTGAAAGTTCAATTTAATTTTTGAAATTTCAGTTTTTTCTATATTTTTAAACTTATCATTCTATCCATACCGTGACATCTCGTCACGGCTCACATGGAGATATAGAATGACATATCCTAACACCCCCGCCAAAATCCCAAATGGGAATTTAGTAAAACTACTGCCACCTCAAGGCATGTCGCGAGCCCGAGATATCCTGCCACTTTTACCGTTCGGACGCACAACACTACATGAATGGTCTCGCGATGGTAAATTTCCGGCCAGCGTTAGACTCTCACCAACCATGGTGGCATGGCGAAACGCTGAGGTTCTAGAGTGGCTAGAAAACCATAGTAATCCTGTCAACAATGAACAGGAGAGTGGCTGTGAATAAAACAAAAGATAAAAACGCTCATGTTGGTAGCATGAGCGTTACNGACCANNANAAATTCACATGCGACTGTCAATCTAGTGATCATGCTAATAATAGCATAAAAAATGGGCAATGGCCTGATCCTGAACCTCTGGCCAACGATCCAAGCACGCCTACGCGCTACCCGATCAACGCATTCACAGGACTACTAAGAGCCGCAATTGAAGCTGTAGCCTATTATGCACAAGTTCCACTTGCGATGGCAGGGCAATGTATTTTAGGGGCACTCTCACACATAGGGCAACGCTTTATTGATGCACCGATGGGGCATAAGCACATGCCAGCCAGCTTGATATTGATAACAGAGGGCGAAAGCGGTAGCGGCAAAACACAAGTCATGGACTTAACGCACTTTAAAATAGACGAACATGAGCGCCAGCAATATGAGCAATATCTGCAAGACCTAGACGTTTGGGAAAGCGACAAAGTAGGACTAAAAGGCGCGAAATTAAAAGAGTATCTAAGCACGACCCCAAAACCCACTAACCCCAAGACTGTTTTTGATGATGCAACGATTGAACCTATCTTAGATAAATTTGTCGATGGTGAGATTAGTAATGCTTCATGGGCAACCGATGAAGCAGGACAGTTTTTTAACGGTCACACTATGAAAGGTGATACCGCAGGCAACGCACTAGGCGCTATTACAAAGTTGCATAGCAGTGGTAGAGCATCGCGCCAACGCTCGCAAAAGTCAGCCCATGTCACACCGCGCACCGATGCTTATTACGTTCGCCTGACACTACTGCTTCAAGGTCAGCGCGTGATATTAGAACCTGTCTTAACTGATCCATTAATGAATGGGCAAGGATTTTTAGCACGTGCCCTTATCGCTTGTCCTGACGACTTGCGCGGGCAGCGTGTCTGGAATGATGCTAAGCGCCGTAATAATAATCCTTATGACAATTCTGTCTTAATAGAATACTGGTCACGCTGTAGCGCTTTACTTGATGCCAATGAGTCAACAGACACGCAAAGGCAATCAAAGCGCGTTAAGATACGCTGGCAGGATACACAAACCGAACAAACCTTTTATGAGCATATGCAGTCGATTGAGAACCGCCAAGCCCGCGGGCAAGCATTGGAATACTTAAAAGCGTATGCCTCAAGAATGGCAGAAAACGCCAGCCGTATTGCCTCATTAATGGTGTTTTTTGAGGAGCGCACCACAATTACCACCGATGACATTACCCGCGCTTTTATGTTGGTTGAATATTCCACAAGCGAGCGACTGCGCTACCTTGATGCCAGCCCCACAGGTGAGCAGAACGACAGTGAAAAATTAAGCAACTGGCTAGTGAATAAAGCGCGTGATAAAAATCTGCATAAGCTTAATAGAACTTATATAGCTAACAATGCGCCTAACCCCATGCGCAAGAACACCAAATTATTACAGATTGAGTTAGACAAACTAGAGTCTGCTAAACATATCAGGCAAGATATGGAGGGGCGAAGTAAAGTGATATTTATTAATCCAAAGTTATACGATTAATATTAATACTTAAGAAATCTTGCTTAAACTGCTTAAATCGCCCTTAGCCCATACAGCTAGGGGCTTTGTGTTAGGACTACCAAATCTTAAGCTTGCTTAAATTGCTTAAACTCAGCCTAAAACAAACCAATTTAAGACAAGATTAAGCCGTTTAAGCAACGTTAAGCAAACGCCTACCTTAAGCTAATCCCTTGCATATCATACGTTATAGCCAATTTAAGCAGTTTAAGCAGCTTTTCTTAAGTATAAAACTATATGGGCAGGCGTGATCGTCTGCTTTTTTTATGCCCGATGCTTATATATACCTATAAAAAGCGCCGCCAGTACAATCATAACTTGTTATTTATTATCCGAAAGTTTACAATTAATTATTAGTTTTCTAATAATCTAACTTTATGATTGAGATTAACCAAACTGAAGCGTTCAGACGCTGGCTACATAAGCTTAAAGGGTGGTGTGTCAGAAAGTATGCTGAGGAGATGAAAGGAGGGTGACAGCCAAAGCAAGATGATATATTTGAGGTTATGAAGACACAAATAGATATCATACGCCCCGACTGTCACAGCTCCAGTTTTTCGATACACGGCAAAAAAAGCTATGGCAAGCAGAACTATCAATGTAAGGACTGCAAACGTCAATTCATTGGCGATCATGCCCTAACTTATAACGGCTGTCACTCTAAAATAGAAGACATCATACGGCTAATGACGGTTAGAGGTTGCGGCGTCAGAGACATAGCCGTTATAGCCTCTATTAGTATTGGTAAAGTCCTTAGCACCATAGGCTCATCGGTCTATAAGATTACACCTAAAAAGCGCTATTATGAACGCTTAGAGGTTGATGAGTTTTGGACTTACGTGTATCGCAAAAAGCGTAAAGTTTGGCTTATTTATGCTTATGACCGCGCTACCAATGAGATTGTCGCTTATGTCTGGGGCAAACGTGACCTGAAAACAGCTAAGAAGCTAAGAGCCCGTCTTAAACAACTGAAAGTCAGCTATGGTTCTATTAGCATGGATAACTGGGATAGCTTTATAACCGCATTCAAGCCTGACAAGAAACAAATCGGCAAGCAGCATACGGTAGGCATAGAAGGTAATAACTGTCGCCTTAGACACCGATTGCGACGAGCCGTTCGAAAGACCTGCTGCTTCTCAAAGAAGTTTGATAACCACTTTAAGGTGTTTGATTTGGTATTCTTCTATGTCAATTATGGCTATGTCTGATGCCAGCATACTTTTTTGAACACTACCGCTTAAAGATCCATTAGGTAAGATTGGCATATTGGCACGTATCAAACGAGCGCAAGGTGGCAATTTTGGTGACCATAAGCCCCTAGCCAATACAGGCGGTATCTATGAGATGCGAATATTTAAGGGCAACGGTTACCGTATCTATTATGCCCAAGAGGGCGATACGGATTTACTTGTTACTGTTAGGAGGCAGCAAAGACAGCCAGCAAAGTGATATTGCTAAGGCTTGCACTCTATGGCAACAAGTAAAGAATGACCCAAAGGAGTACCATCATGACCGATAGTAAAATCAGCCGCTTTGATGTGGCCGAGTACCTAACCGATGAAACGCTTATCAATGCTTACCTAAATGAAGCACTGAGCGATGGTATACCTAGCGACTTTATTGAAGCGCTCAACGATGTGGCACGCGCAAAGGGCATGAATGAACTAGCACAAAAGACAGGTATAAGACGCGAGAGTCTTTATAAGACCTTGCAGTCCGAAAAACCACGCTTTGACACTATGCTAAAAATTATTGATGGTATGGGGCTACAAGTGACATTGACTCCAAAAAGTCCAGCTTAATTCATAGATATAGCTCAATATTTATCAGCCTATATGCATAAGAGCATACCCTTTTTTCCTGAGGTAAAACAGGTCTTTTATTTATTATCGTTAACTTTAACTAATATATACAATAAGTAGCCCAAATACTTCAAAACCCCTGACGAGCTGTAATATTCATCTGTCATTGCTAGATTCTTATTAGACCCTCTTCGCTTTTTCTGTACTACCCTTACTTCATAACCATGAAAATCCTCACGAGCACCGACACGTATTGCGCTATCAAGACCTAGTTCTTTTTTAACATTACGTACTGCTTGTGCGCTATGCGCTCTAATTTGCCAATGGCTGGCATCAATCAGTTGACAACCTACTGTCACGAAATGCTGTAGCATCTCAAGCTGGGCCTCTTTAATCCCAAAATGGATCGATGAAGTACTTAAGTTCTGCTTATCTTTAAATACTTCTACAAACGACTTCAGTCTAGCAGTCTCATCAATTGACATCTGATACGCACGATCAAGTGCCTTAACTAGAACCTCTTGGTTTTTATGTCCCGTCGGCGTACTCAAAAGCAACCTGTCATCAGTAAAAATCTGACTGGTTCTATCGTAAATCTGTCTACCTTCATGGACAGGAATACCATGCCGAAGTGATACCTCTACCAACCGCTCCGCTCTTTTATCAACGCTTATTTTTTGCAGCTCTTCTAACAGTCCAATCACATCATAAATTTTAGGATGGATAAATATAGACGGTCGAGTATTCGCTGCTTCATTTTGTGTGATTTGCTCATAACCTGTATTAGCTGGTGTGCTGTTATAAGAGAGAAGAAACTCTTTTCTCGCAACCTTATTAATTAAGTAGCCGCGCATCTTATCAAGATGAACCTGTTTAGTGCTAGCATTATAAGCTCTGCCATCTTGTCTATTTACTGTCTGGTAACCAATACCTGTAACCATCTCAAGTATGGTTACAGGCATACTAATTTTAGCTTGACTCATCTGCCAACCTGCCAGCAAATGAGCGGTATGGATGTAATATTCAAATGTAGTATCTGGCGTTAGATGTCCAGCAAAGCTAGCCAGCCCAAACCAAATGCCCTGCTCTTTATTATTAGCAAGCACAGCGCTAACGATAGCGTCGCTATGGGCTGTGTCATAATCTGTCATTACTTGTGCAAGTGGTGACCCGCTCAACACCAATGCCAGCTGACTAAGTGCTGTATGCCGTAAACTATGAAAAGTAAAGTCGTGCGTGGTAAGCAGCCTGTCCCATATGATTTTCATCATATTACTAAAAAACACTGCTGGCAGTGGCTGATCGCCTGAGCCTTGTGAGAATAAATAACGCCGCTTTAACCTTTTTTGTTGATGATAGAATGTTATGAACAGTTGTAACTCGTCATCTTTAAAAAGACTATCTATCGGTACCACTCTTTTGGCGCTGGAGCTTTTTAGTCTGCGATAGCGGTTAGGTTTGAGAACTATTTTGGGTGATTTAATCATCTGACAATTCAGATTACCGATATCAGCAATATCATCGACTTTGATACCTATTATTTCGTTAATTCGCATACCAGTGCGATAAGCAAGTGCTAGCATCATTAGGCAAAGCTTTTTTTGCTCAGCTTCCAACTTTGATGATTGAATATAGCTTGTCATCGCATGATAGATACGTGGCGATATCATTTCAGCTTTAACGACTTGTCGATTACTGCCCCATGGAAAATACACATAAGGTGCATCGAAACGCGCCCGCTGATAGTCATGAAATGCTCGCAGACGGCCATAAGTAAATTTTTGGCTATCTTTTAAGCGATCAAAATGAGAGAGCGATTGGCTAGCAATATTGTTATCATTATCCACGCCAGCAGAAGTATTATCATCCAACTCTAATGACTTGTTCAATACAGACAACTTACGACCATCTTTTACCTTACTTTGAATAATCTGCTCGTACACTTCCTCAAAGTCATCACTCTCCCACTGATCAATATCCTCATCCATTGTTAGCATCAACCAATCGCGACCAATGCAGCCGATATATTTACTGACCGTATTAAGCCTAATACTATGATCACCCACCAATGACAACGCCCAGCCAAGCAAACGTCGTGCGTTAGGCTGGCTAGCATCTGTCTTTAAGGTTGTGAGAGTAGAAGTAGCAGTACTTCTGGTGAGTTTGAGTGCATCTTGTACTTCTTTAATTAAGTTTTTGCTAAAGCTAGGATAGTTGATGGTATTACTCTGATTAGATGTCTTATCTGATACTTTGTAGCTGGCATCAAACAGCTCAGACCACGCAAATGGCTCGGGATTTCGATTGATGAATTCTCGGTTATAATGAATGAGCTTGTCAGTCGGCAGCCCAGTGGTTTTAAGATCGCCTTGTTTAACAATAGAAAGTGCCCCATCAATTAAGCTACCTTCCATCTGCCGCCAGTGATAATCGGCATGTTTAATAAGCAGTGAGTGCTGCGGGCGATCGCTGTCTTTATTAGTAAGTTTAAGTGTTTTTGAGATATCGTTGATGATGGTATTAAATGGCTTTATTTTTGCCTTACTCAAATCTTTGTCTTTTAGCGCATATAAAAAACACAAACTCATATCATCGGGTACGTAGTCGATAAAACGCTGTAAGTCGTCACTACCATCTAATGCGCAGCCATAGTTGTCATCAGACACTCTAAGCGCTATCACAGCTACCTGTTCTGCCCGATCCTCTTCATCAGTCGCCGGCAAGCCAATCTTATAAATCTGACGTTCTCCAAGCAGCCAGTCATAAAGTGCTTTTAGTACGTCAATATCATTAACACCACCATACATAATACTGCAATACAGTAGTCCCTCAACCAGATCATTGACTGAGAATCGCCGTTTTCGTTGCCAGATATCTATCATGGTTGCACTGCTATCTGCTACAGCACGGCCACACACAAACCAGTCGTAATTAATAGTCAGGCGCTCACGAGTTGCCACTATTGGCACTACAGGCTCATTCAGGTATATCTGGTGCGCTTTATTATAATCACGAACAAATTCTAAAAACCCGCGCCGTGCTAATTGAAAGTTTTGCGCCGTATCAAACTCGTCTTCTAACAGCTCGTTAATCGCCTCATAATGATGCTGCAATTCATAAGGCCTCTGCATGGGGTTTTGATCAACGTAGTCCACAATCAGCGCTTTAGCTGCGCGTTTGACACTTTTTTTAGCGTCATCTCTATTGATCTGCCGTAATTTGTGCGCACTGATATTATCCATACAAGTGAACCTCAATTTGTTTTAAGTGAATCTCGTCGGCAATTGCTTCTAGATGAGGACTGAGCGTATGCAATTGGTTGATAAAGCTTGATGACATGGGATGCACGAATTCTTGATCCGGATGTTCATGGCCATAAAGCGCACAAATCAGGTAATCTGGCACGCGCCCTGTGAGCATAGACCTCAGCTGATGACGCAGCCAATTATCCTGATGACTAAAAAAGTCTTGCAGCTGGTAGCGAATGCGGCTTGGCGTGATACCGATAAAGCCTTTTGGATTTTTTTGGTAAATTTGAATGAGCGGTTGTTGTGACTGTAAAATATCATCGATGGGATAAGGCGCTGCTTTGCATAACGGATTATAAATGGCAGCGAATCGCTTAATATAATCAATGTAGTTTCGTATAGCGGTGATTAAAAACTGACTTAACGGAATAAGTCTGCCATCAGACTGACCGTGACGTTCTTCTTTATCAGACACCCATAATATGCGTCGCTTAAAATCAAGCTGGTTAAGCAGCCCGGGCACGTGTTTAATCGGACGGATACCGGTTTGAATCATAATGATGTGCCACAGCCAAACGCTATAGCTATTAAACTGCGCAATATAGCGCTCGATACTATGATTAAGCCGTCCATTATAGCTCTCAGCGCTCATAGCCAACTGTTTAAAGAACTGCTGGCACGTGGACGTTTCAAGCACCATATCGCTACCCATGTGGCTTTTATGGCCATTCGTGGACACGCTGCACTCATCTATCAATAACGCTCTTTGCTCGTTATCGCAGTATTTTGTTATCAAATCTATCGCTTTTATATAGGTTTGCTCTAACTCAGCTGTTTTAATGCTGGTGTAATACAGCGGTGAGCTGTGCCTTACATCAACGCCTGTGAGGATATCAGCATGTAGCGGCTCACTAAGGCCATTTTTAATCACTACGAATAATCCGGAATCGATATGTTGAGCACTCAGAGCTGGCAGGTTGAGCTGATTCTTAACTTTATTAATGGCGAGTTTAATATCATCAAGTGAAACAGTAACTTTATCCTCTAACATGATCTGCAACGCTTCAGGTAATGCTCGCTTGAATACGCTACCATAGCTTTGCCTGTGAGCAAGCAGATGACTTCGGGTATTGGTAGTTACATCAATCGTGATAGCCATGCTACTGGTTTTACGGGTACGGTCATAAACAAAATACTGACGCTGACTACGGTTGCATTGCCAATCAGTAATCACGCTATTGATACTAATACCGCTTAATAGTGATAATAGTAGTACGGCATAACCCGTTCTATTGTCTGTACATTCGCTAATGAAGCGCTGCCATAGCATCGCAAACAGCATCTGATAGCCAGTGATACTCAGCTGGCGATGGTTGGTTGGGAAATAAAATTGATTGCGGCTTGCATGCTGATGGCTGCTTTTGAGCTTCCATTGCTGTAGCTCAGAGGATTTAGCGATTTGCTTGGTAGGTTTGAAATTATTATCTAACAGTGGTGGCTCGTTATCATCGGCAATATTCTCAGCAGTTGCTACGTTAGTTAACTTGCGCGATTGTTTCGTACCAAACAATTTCTTCTGTAGCGGTTCACCATCTATAACCGTCGTAGTATTAACAACCTTTCGAGCTTTCTTTAAATGATTGGTACTCTTATCATAGGTTTTACCGATAAAAATCTTATTATTAATCACTACCTCATAAGCCAACCTGATTTGACCAATTTTGCTAGCAAGATGCTGGTTAGCGATTTTACCCGTAGCCTCGCCTTTTTTGATAAGCGCTTCATATGTTCTAATATCATTCAAACAATCAGATAACCCATCATATTTTGCATGAATACAAATTAGCTGATTGAGAATATCACGCTGCGGATCGGTAGGTTTTAGCGCCATGCGAATACGAACGCCCAATTTGTCGACTTTAGCAAAATGTTTATCATGACGAGCAGCAATCATAAACATAATTTTGAGATAACCGCTCATAAACCGCCACGCGTCACTACCGTTATCGACCGTACCATACGCTTGATAAAATGCGATCAGCATGTATGTAACCGCCCATTCTCCAGTTTTACCCTTCCCTACGATCTGTTGGGTTATTTCAGTGCAATCGATGCCCCTAAAACTAGCATTAGCGCATGATGTCGAACACAGTAGATCAAGCTCAGCATCTGGCACCAAACTTACAATATCAATAACCAATGCTTGCATTTGCCTATAATACGGCGAACCCACAGGAACGATCTCATCTAATACCCGACTATCAGTCACGTCATGAAATGCTCTAATATCAGCCATGTTCGCCATCCATCCAGCTCATGTTTTTAGGCAAACCTAATAAAGTCTCATCACGAGCGACTTTGCACTGTTGATACTCGTAGCGACTTTGACTAATACCTGCAAAATTACAGTAACTAGCGATGATTAACTGACGGACGCCCATCAGCTCACAGATAAGCTGCTTAGGCGCATTTTGATAAATGGCTTGAAATAGAGCTGGATGGTTCACGCCAGCAAACCTAGATAGATTAATAACCTCACACCACGCCAGCCGCTTGATATCATGACGACTTTCAGGCGCAATCAGACAGGGCTGCCGGCGACTATCTTCAAACCTCATTACCTCATCGATTCGTGCAAAGTTATTGAAGAACTGATAACTGTCTTTATCAAGCATACATAACCGCAGTGCTGGTCGATAATAATCATCTAAGCCTGCTAGCTGTGGTCGATGCAGATGCAACCTATGCTGCTGCCAAATCATAAAAGCAGTGCTGGCATCAGGATGAACGGTTAATTTTTTTGAGTTCAGTACTAACAGCTTTTGAGTTGATCGTAGGCTTTTATTTTTCACAACTGATTGCCTTAAAAGTCATTATTTCCTAATGATACGTTATAACATAATGATATACAAGTACATGATTTAATTATATTTATTAAAAAATATGTTGGCTGTAAATAAATAGCAAGGCATAAAAAATGCTCTCAAAAATAATAGCTGTGCCATTACTTTGTGAGAGCTATGAATATTTCTTATCAGATAATAATTTCGTTATTTTTTAGATTCTAGAGTAAATATACAGATTCAGTTACTCTACTTATAAAACCTAATTTTTACTGCATTCATCTGGTACGTATTTTAATATCTCGCATGGTGTTACCTCTAGTACTTCACACAACTTGCTTAGCGTATCGAACTCTATACGAGTTGTCTCATCGTTATAAATCCTATGAAGCGTGGATTTGCTAATATCTGTCATTCTTACTAGATCGGCAACCCGTAGTCGTCTTTCTGCTAAAAGCACAGGGAGGTTACAAGAAATCACAATAAAATCCTTATTGGTAAGTAAAAAATACTTGCCAGTGACTACTTTTCTGCTAGAATAGTACTTGTTGGCAATAACTAAGTTTCCGTCAAAAACTATTTTATGCTGACTAACGCTTTATTATGTCATATACCTATCTTACTGCTCAATAGCTAGCTAATTACAATAGGTATGACTTATTCGATAGATAGGGTTACTACAAAAAAGTGGTGCTAATCGTAGGTATCAGGTCATTAAAAAGGAGTACGTTGTGGGCATCAGCATCGAGTGGAGCATGACACAAAATGACTGGGAAAAGCGAGTCTGTGAGGATTATTGGTCTTATGATCACAAAATTAACTATATGGATTATGTCCATCTGCTTTGTCAAAAATATAGCATTAATGCTCATACGTTATTTGACACCGTAAGCCAATGCTACGCATGCCTAGATGATGTGCGCTGTGAGTACTGTGGAAACGCCTGCCCTATTGAAGTGCCTGCAGATATCGCTTATATGCGGGCAAAAGAGAGCTGGTTTTGTGCAGTATGTGAGCATGCGATGTGGCGTGGAGATTCTATTAGCAAATATAACTAGCTTTAATTGATAGTAGCAGCCAAAGCCATACGTTTATTACGTATGGCTTTATTTTTCCTCAGCATATATCGCCTTCAACCCAAAAGTATTAAACTCATCAGTACTACTTGAACTATAGTATATAGATGCTTCATCACCAGACAATAATTCTTCAACAGCTTCTGCTACGTAAGCAAAATCTTCCAGCGGTAAGCTTTGAATGCTCTCAATTCCAATAAACAACCCTTTAGTATCATGAGCTTTTGCAAGTTGACTAACAATCTTGTGTGTAGCTACTTTTATCAAATCTGATTCTGGCTCACCTGCGGCACTTACTTGAATGAATTGAAATAAGTTGCCACACTCAAACAGACTTTCGACATCTACAACATCTATACCGATAATAGTACTTACGGAATTTACATCAAGTAGTTTAATTACATCGTTTACTTCATCTGGCTGACATTTAATAACCCCATCTATGATATTCGAGACCTCAAACTGGCTGTCTACCGTTTGTAACCCAACTAAAAGGTAAGCGCCCGTTTTTTCTTTTAGCTCACGCAGCATCTGCTCGTTCCAATCATCGTTCATAATAAAGCAGACGATAATAGAAGGCGAGAAACAGTCCTTATTTGGCTTGTATAGGGCTGTACAGGGTATGTCATTTTCGTGCGACTCATCGATCTGATATTTCATGACTGTATTCACCATTAATTGAGGATTCAGCACGCTCTATTAATCGTACTCTAAGCACATCATACTACGAATATTCTCATGCTGGCTCTAGACTATACTTAGTGCATCCCTAACCTGCCACATATATCGCCTCCAACCTATAGTAGTTAGGCTTATCAGTGATTCTTGAGCCGTAAAACACTTCTGAATCATCAGAAATCCGACTTTCAACAGCAGTTGTGATACTAAAAAACTCATCAAGGGATAGCTTATGATCGCTTTCAATATCAAGCATCATATAATCGATACTAAGACCTTCAGGAATTTGATTGAGCAGATGATTAACGGTACTCTTCATTTGCTCTGAATCTGGCTTACCGGTTACCCTAGCTTGTATAAATTTAGCAGTCTTCTCAGCCCCGCAGGATCTTTTGATATCATTAACATCTATACCAACCTTATCCCGGTTAGATAGTACTGATTCAAATACGGTTATTACCTGCTCGACTTCATCCGCTTTGCAAATAATGATCCCGTCTATAACCTCGAACCTATCAATGTGCTTATCCGTGGTTTTTAGAGCAAACAATGTGCAACCGACTTGTTGTTGTAGATTTAGCAATGACTGTTCATCCCAACCATCTTCAATAACAATAAACCCAACCTCAGACAAGAGGTAGCTATCTGATTGTGGCGTATATAAAGTAGCTAAAGGTATGGGCTCTATTTGAATCTCATCATTATGTTTTTCGTTGATGTCGTTTTTTAGAGTCTGTTTATCTTTAAAGATACTATCTACTGTCATACTCGGCTCCTTTTTAAAGTAAAAACATTAATTACGGTTATAAAGCGCCATCCCACTTTCTAGGCGCTCTAAAATAACCTCTTTTAACTGAGCAGGTTCAATCACTACTGCCAACTGCGACATACTGACCAGCCAATCTTGCAAGCGCTGCGTATTGGCAACTGTTGCACGCACCTCGTTCCAAGTATTATCGATAACCGTAATCTGCTGATCATTTGATAATGGACGTTCATAGAGGTGCTGACAGGCATATCTTTGTATCTTTAGAACTAGTCTAATTTCTAAACCATCATTCAATTCTAGCTTTCCTAGCTTACTTAGATTTTTAAGAGTAAAAGCCTTGCGCTCTACCCAGTCTGGTATTGGCTCATCCATGATAGCCGCTTTAGTGATACGGTTAACCGCAAAATTACGGTGCGCCTTCAGTAATACATTGTCATCAATATGATCCTCTACAGGATAAAAGCCTGTCAGGTACATCATATTATCGATAAAGACTAAACCCTTAGGATAAATCAGCTTTTCGTTAGCGCTTTCATCCCATTTTTTGCGGTAAGTAATTTTTAGCTGATGGCTATGAAGCAAAGCTTGGTGAATACTGGCGAGCACGTCACTATCAAGTTTCGGTGCTTGTACGATGCTCGGCAGGGTAATGAGATGATTTTGCCACTGCCCTAGTCTGCTTTGATTGAAGCTGGTCTTATCTTGACGATCTAACTGGTTCAGCTTGTCACTAATGCTTTGCTTGAAAGACGTTGGCAAATAATTTGCCGTATAGTTAGCGAGCATTTGCCAAAAGAACACCGTGTGCTCATTAATGACATCGATACTAAAGCTTGGCTCAATATAAAACCTTGCCGTCTGTCCGCTAATATTCTGCCCCCAAACTGGCTCTCTAACCAAGGCCTCACTATAAAAAATATCGTTAAATATTTGATTAAGACTACTCAAATCGTTTTCTAAGTTTTTACGCTCATTTGCGTAGCGGTCAGGATTAGCACCATAGACACTCATTAGCTCTGTCAGGGACATTGCGTTAACTTTATCACGCGGTAGAAATTGATAGAGCGCAAACAAACGGGTAGATTTGTTGTAACTTGCGATTGGGTGTGTAGTCATATTGGCTGCTCTATAGGTTATTAAATATATCAAATTGTCATTTTAAAAATGAACTGTCATAAGACAATTATTCAAACCGCACCACAATAGCGGTGCCATTATCATAAGCCTTACCACTCGAATCATAAACTTGCTGTCTGAGCGCTTGTAGCCACTCTTGTAAATCCGTTTGGTTATCGATAAGCGCCCACTGATCGCTCGGTACTAAGTCATGAATCCCGTCAGTACAGATAACGAGGCTATCACCTGATTGCACCGTGATGTTATGTCTTGTGCTCTTTGGTAGCTCGCTGCTCAGATCATCACTTTCTACGGCTAACGCAAAACACTCGGTAATGCTATATAAGCTGCCTGCCATACCTTTTCGATTGTACTCATCAAACTCTGCTTGGCGACCTTCTGTACGGGCTTGCTCATCGACTAGCTCATTTAATAAGTTATGATCACGAGTTAAGCACTGCCACTCTTTTGCCTCTTTGCCCAGCTTGTATACACGACTATCACCGACATGGGTGATGTCTATATTGATTGATTTATTGTCGTTTAGTGTTCCAACGATCATGGCGAGGGTTGTCGCAGCGCCGTAGCGTTTTTTTGCATGCTTTGTTTGACTCAGTTGTTGATAGATACGATCTGAGGTCATGTTTTGGACGTTTGCTTGTTTGTCATCCCATAGCGCTTTAATTGCTTTGACCACTGCCTTTGAGCAATGCTGTGACTGGTTAGAGCTGGCAACGCCATCCGATACAGGAAGACAAAATGGAGCAACGACTGGGGTCACTGGCATTATTCCTAAGTCCTCTTGATACCAGTGGTCTAAAAAGAAAAATGCGTCTTGTTGGAGGTTATTTCTAGCATTGCCCTTAAAGGTAATAGCGCAGGCGTGAGCTATCGTTCTAATGTAAGGGGCACATTCATCACTTAAAGTCGCTGTCATATTCATTCGCTCATTCATGATTATCGTTAAGACAAGTATAGTAGATTGCCTAGTAATTAGTTTTCTAGGTTATACGATATATTGAGTCGATAGTAATTACGAGTGACTGAAATCTTCTAAAGGTTCACCAATACAAGTTTAAAGAGATTAGCGCTATTTATTGCTTACAGATCACAAAGGCAATATTTAAACCATATGAATCGTTATATATTTTATGAGAAATATGAATACATATTAATTTTTACTTACTTATCAGGTGACTATTCTGTCCTTTTTTAGGGTATCGCATTATCAGTATTCATAGGATAGAGTGATATGTACCTAGCACGATATAGTACAAAAAAAACCTGCTAGGTCTTAACATTAAACGTTCAGTAGGGTTTTGTCAGTTTTACAAAATTCTTAGGTGGCATGAGTGATATCGGGGTTTGCCTTTAATAAAGTAGTCAATTACATACCTAGCAATCTAAGCGATTAGCAGTATAATACCAGCCACTAAACAGCATTCTAAATATTCTACACTCAACAAAAAGATTGAACTATGGCACTTAAAAAGACCGAGATATATGCAACCCTTTGGGCAAGCTGTGATGAGCTGCGTGGCGGTATGGATGCTAGCCAATACAAAGACTATGTATTGACCATGCTATTTATGAAGTACGTATCGGACAAGTTTAAAGGCGATCCTTATGGGGATATTCATGTCCCCGAAGGCGGTAGCTTCGACGATATGGTGCTACTCAAAGGCGATAAAGAAATAGGCGAAAAAGTTGATAAAATCATCGGCAAGCTTGCCGAAGCCAATGGGCTAAAAGGCGTCATCGATGTCGCTGACTTCAATGATGAAGAAAAGCTAGGTAAAGGTAGAGAGCACGTTGATCGCTTATCTAAGCTTATTGGTATTTTCGAGGGTTTAGACTTATCGGGCAACCGCGCTGATGGTGATGATCTGCTTGGCGACGCTTATGAATACTTAATGCGCCACTTTGCAACGGAGTCAGGTAAGTCTAAGGGGCAGTTCTACACCCCATCTGAGGTCTCACGCATTCTATCTCAAATCATCGGTATCAGTGAAGATACACCGCAGGATGCCACTGTTTATGATCCAGCTTGCGGCTCAGGCTCGCTGTTGCTCAAAGCCAGTGATGAAGCGCCGCGTGGTCTGACTATCTTTGGTCAAGAGATGGACTCTGCCACAACCGCACTTGCAAAGATGAATATGATCTTGCACGGCGCAGTAGGCGCTGATATCTATAAAGGCAATACCCTTGCCTCGCCGCAGTTCGTAGAAGGTAGTCGGCTTAAGACCTTTGACTTTGCCGTTGCTAACCCGCCCTTTAGTAATAAAAACTGGACCAGTGGTCTAAATGCAGCAGCGGATGAGTTCGACCGTTTTACGTGGGGCATTCCCCCTGAAAAAAACGGTGATTACGCTTTTCTTTTACACATCATTAAGAGCTTAAAAAGCACGGGCATCGGTGCAGTCATCTTGCCACATGGTGTGCTATTTCGAGGCAATGCCGAAGCGCATATCCGCGCAAACCTAATTAAGCAAGGCTACATCAAGGGCATCATCGGCCTGCCCGCCAATTTGTTCTATGGTACGGGCATTCCTGCTTGTATTATCGTTATCGATAAGATGACGGCAGCTGAGCGAGCCACAGGCGCATCTGGGCTATTTATGATAGATGCCAGTCGCGGGTTTATGAAAGATGGCAATAAAAACCGCTTACGCAGTCAAGACATTCACAAAGTCGTGGACGTCTTTAATCATCAAATCGAGCTGGCAGGCTATAGCCGTATGGTCGGGATGGATGAGATTAGCGATAATGACTACAACTTAAATATTCCGCGCTATATCGATGCAAGCCTTGATGAAGACCAGCACGATCTAAGTGCTCACTTGCAAGGCGGTATTCCGATTAGCGATATTGATACCTTAGAGCCTTATTGGCAAGTATTTCCAAGCCTGCGCAAGGCGCTATTTGCCGATTTGCGAGAAGGCTATCGTCAGTGTCTCGTACCTGCTAGTGAAGTCAAAGCCACGGTCTTGGCGCATCCTGAGTTTATCGAGTTTGCCAGCCAAAGCCTAACGCCCTTTCATGACTGGTGGACAGCATCTAGTCTTACGGAAATTGCGCAAGGCGATAAGCCCAAAGCCATCATTCAGCGCATCAGTGAAGATCTGCTTCAGCGTTATGCCGATGCTGCCCTACTCGATAAATATGACATCTATCAGATTTTGATGGATTATTGGGCAGAGACGATGCAGGACGATGTGTATGCCCTCTCACAAGAAGGCTGGCAAGTGGGTAAGCAGTTGCGTCAGCTTATCGCTGCTAAGGGCGAAAAGCTTAAAGAAACCCCTGATCTCATTATCGATAAAGACAAATACAAAGCCGAGCTTATCGCGCCTGCGCTTATCATTAACCGATACTATAACGATGAGCAATCGCAGATTGATGCCCTACAAGCCAAACTCGATACCGTAAGTACGACTTTGAGTGAGTTCATTGAGGAGCATAGTGATGAAGAAGGCGTATTAAGTAATATAAGCACTAAAAAAGAGGCAAATGAAGCGTTAAAAGACTTTTATGTTATGGCTTATAGAGTATTTGCCCCCGAACAATATCAAGACTATGTAAGACTAAATAAAGAGATTGAGACCGCGCAGAGTGAGCTATTGATATTGGCCCAGAGTCATGTGATTGACAAAGCCAATAAATATAGTGGGAAGATTACCCTTAAAAACTTAAATGCTTATCTAAACACCGATGCCTCAGCAGAAGAGATAAATACTATTAATAGCTATCTCAATAAAGACAAACTGATAAAAGCTGAGCTAAAGAAGGTAAAGGATTTTGAAAAACAAGCCGTCACTGTAGTTGATAAAAAAATGCAAGAGGACGATATATCTGACTTTACTGATATTCAAAATATTCAGCAGTTTTTACAATTAACTGATGCTGAAGCGGCTGCCAAAAAAACGCTTAAAGAAGCGCAAGATGCTCTAGACTTGGCGGTATTTAAAAAGTATCCAATGCTGAGTGATGAGGATACCAAAACCTTACTGGTCAAAGATAAATGGCAAGCGACGCTACAATCACGTATTGAGGCGGAGATTGAGCGTATCACCGCCCAACTTGCTGATCGGGTGACGGAACTAGAAGCGCGCTATGCTGAGCCATTGCCTAATCTGCTTGATGAGGTGGATAGATTGAGCCAAAAAGTCTCCGCGCATCTGCAAGCGATGGGAGTGGCGTCATGAGTGAGGTTAAGATACCTGAGGGTTATAAGCAGACTGAGGTTGGGGTTATTCCAGAGGATTGGGAGGTTCTAAGTTTAAGTGATGTTGCAACCTTCGGCGGTGGAACGACACCTCCTAGGAAATTTTATAAAAGATACTATGTAGGTGGTTGTCATGCTTGGGTCAAAACACTTGATTTGAACAATAGTTTTATCTGGAATACTGAAGAACAAGTAACAGAATATGCTTTTATTGAAACTAGTCTAAAAAAACATCCTGCTGGTACAGTGTTGGTGGCAATGTACGGAGGTTTTAATCAAATTGGTCGTACTGGTCTATTAAAAGTAAATGCTGCTATGAATCAGGCCTTGGTTGCGATAATACCAAAACGAGAAAAGCTTGCTGCTGAGTATTTATTATATAACTTAAATTATAACGTAGAATATTGGAAAGACGTAGCCAGCAGTAGTCGAAAAGACCCTAACATAACCAGTAATGATGTTAAAAAATACTTGCTTCCTATTCCTCCAAAACAAGAACAAACCACCATCGCCACTGCCCTATCCGATATCGATGATTTAATTGGATCGCTAGAAAAGCTGATTACCAAAAAAGAAGCGATTAAAACTGCCACCATGCAACAGCTACTCACTGGTCAAACTCGCCTACCTGAGTTTGCCACTCATGACGATGGCAATGCTAAAGGGTTTAAGCAGACTGAGTTAGGACTTATTCCTGAGGATTGGAAGTTACTGTTTGTTCGAGAAGTATGTGACTTACTTACTGGATTTCCTTTTCCTAGTTCTAAGTATCAAGAATCTGGTATAAGATTGTTACGTGGTTCAAACGTTAAAAGGGGTAATACCGATTGGAGTGATAATATAACTAAATTTTGGGCTGAACCCACTAATGGAATTGAACAATATTTTCTACAAGAAGCTGATATTGTCATTTCAATGGATGGCTCATTAGTTGGCAGGAGTTTTGCCCAATTATCTAGTTCAGACTTACCAGCACTATTATTACAAAGGGTTGCTAGATTAAGAACAAGTGTAGTCTCACAAAACTATTTAAAAGAATGGGTATGCAGCTCAATATTTTCTGATTATTGTGACTCTGTTAAAACAGTAACCGCCATACCTCATATAAGTCCCGCCGACATATTAAACTTTAGATTATTCATTCCTAACAGTAAAGCAGAACAAACCGCCATCGCCACTATCCTCTCTGATATGGATAGCGAGATTCACGCCTTACAAAAGCGCTTGGACAAAACCCAAGACATCAAGCAAGGCATGATGCAGCAGCTGTTGACCGGTAAGGTGCGCTTGATGAGTTTTGACAGTCTTAGCACTCATTCATCAGCTGATAATGGTGACNGCCTAGCATGAATAAATCAGTGACCTTACAACATGAGACCATCGTTTCGGTATCAGATTTGCTCAATGAGAGNCNGTTGACCATCCCTGANTATCAGCGTCCTTACAAATGGACGCAGCGTAATATCGCAAGCNTATTCAACGATATNAAAACCCAAAGCGACAAGCCNGCCTACCGNCTTGGNACTATCGTANTNCANCANTCTAAAGANAATGCAGGTAACGATGTNCTNAANATCGTTGATGGNCAACAGCGCACCCTAACGCTGATGCTCACNGTTATGGCNATNATNAAACATTATAATATTGATAACACAGCTCTGTCTAAAGACGAGAAAACGATTCACGAGGTATTAGGTGATGATCTAATGCAGAGCGTGCCAGCGCTGGCACGAAAGCAAGCGTTTGCTAGTGATGTATCCATTTATAACCTACACACAAATTTCCAAGAAATTCAGCGTATTGTGAACCGCGGTGAGCTCAGCGTCCACCATATCGATTTTTTACTACATAAATGCGAAGTCGTCATTTTTATCTTAGAAGATGAGTCAGAAGCGTTTCAGTTTTTTGACTCACAGAACTCACGCGGTAAAGCGCTATATCCGCATGACTTGCTCAAAGCGTTTCATCTGCGTGAGTTTAGCGCTTATGATGAACGCCTCAATCCAAATATCAAAGCGCAAACTGTCGCCCACTGGGAGAGCTTAGCAGATAGCGATTTGCATAGACTATTCGGTCAGCACTTATTTAGGATTAAGCGCTGGATCGATCACAAACCCGCCCGCAGCTTTAGCAGTCGTCATGTCGATATTTTTAAAGGGGTGTCTTTACACAAGCAAAATTTACCGCATTACGCCAAATCCATGCTCGTGCTTCATCATTTTATAGATGATTACAATGACAATATGCACCGTCATATTGATGCCCAAGAAATGAGCTACCCCTTTCAGCTAGATCAACAGCTCATTAACGGACGACGATTCTTTGAGATGATCGAATATTACGATACGCTTATCACACGCAACAGAACGATTGATGCAGATCGCACTTCAGATAATGAGAATGACTTGTTGCTTACCACTATCGCTGAGCAACACTTAGATGAACGCGCGTCTAAGATTGTACATCTACTAACGACTTATAGCGGCAGAGAGCGACAGGGTGATAAATATGCTCGCAATCTGTTTGATAACGCACTGATTTACTATATCGACAAGTTCGGTATGCAAGATTTATCACAGGTCATCGAAACCGTGTTTATTTGGGCCTACAAAATACGTCTAGAACGCTATGCGGTAAAGCTTGCAACTATGGACAATCGTGCGGTTAATGGCATGTTATTCAAACGCATCAAAGAAGCCACGCTACCAAAACAGGTATGGCTGGCGGGTGTCAGTCCATTAAAAGAAAGTGATATACAGGCGTCTAATAAAACATTAGACAATGCCCTATACAAAATGTTTAATGACCTCAACTATTTGGCTGATAAATAGAGAAAATAAAATAATGACAAAAAATCATTTGAGTACAACTAAAGACGTGATATCACTCACGCCAAGACAAATGCTAGACGGCACAGTGCATTATCTTATTCCCATGTATCAACGTAATTTTGCTTGGGGCAATGATGAGATTGAACAACTCATNACTGATATTATTGACGCTCANATTAACTCAAGNACCTNAGNCNGNCATNAGAACTATTACCTAGGTACTTTGGTTGTCTTTGAAAGACCAGAGCCATCATCTANACATAAAGTNTTTGAGGTTATTGACGGTCAGCAGCGCTTTACCACTTTAAGCTTATTGATCATATATCTAAAANANTACTTTGCAAGTAACAATAGCGACTACGACATGTCGTGGTATAGAGCACAGAACATCGAATTCGAAAGCCGCCCAAAATCTACTCAAACGTTAGATTTACTGCTAAGCGACAACCTAGGAAACCATCAACGCTTTGATCAAGACGGGCTTAACCCTGCTATTATCAATGGCTATAAGTCTATTGAAAACGTAATGAAAGATAAATTTGATAGTGCTAACCCCAGTGAAAACCAGCACCATAAGATCAGTATTCAAGACTTCTGTCACTATCTATTTACATATGTGCAAATCTCTCGTGTACCTGTGCCTGACGAGACAGACTTAAATCATTATTTTGAAGTCATGAATAACCGAGGTGAACAGCTAGAAAAGCATGAGATTATCAAAGCACGATTATTATCAGTGGTCGAAAAGGCAGATTTGACTGAAATTGAAGAGGCTGATAAACACCCCCTTAAAGCATTAATTCATGATGTCTGGGAAGCTTGTGCCAATATGAATAAGTACGTGCAATATGGCTTTCACCCTATCTTGCGCACTGAGTTATTTTCAAATAATTTGTCCGTGCTAAAGCCTAAAGACTTTGGTGCACTACTTGATATTTATAAACATCCTGACAAACAAAACAACAATCAAGACCATAAGTCACAGCCACCCTCTCTTTACGACATTCTAGCCAATGGCTTTGCCAGTCCACCAAACCCTAATGATACGGCTGACAAAGGTGATGATGACGGTATTAGTGAAACCTACTATAGCTTNGTNAACTTNTCAGGCTTTTTGCTACATACGTTAAGAATCATGATTAACATGCAGNCATCAAGTCAANAAGACATNGCCCTTGATGACAAACAGCTACTNACTCAGTTTGAAACTTATATATTNGCNCCCTCTGTTTNAAAGNTAAGCCANAACGTAGAAACTAAAGATGAGATAACGCCTTTATCTCAAGTCAAGACCTTTATATACGCNTTNCTTAAAAGTAAGTTTATNTTTGATCACTTCATAATCAANCGNAATATGCAGGACAACAAAGGGCAATGGACACTTAACAAACTAACCAGNGGTGAGGANAAAAAAAACAGCTNTTATAAAAANAGCTTNGAAAATAACAANAATGATTTAGTGATGCTACAAAGCGCCTTTCACGTTTCAACCCCTACCACAAACTATAAGCACTGGCTCAATGCGGTTTTATATTATGCCTATCAATATTATCAACATAATGACATCGGGCTTGATAGCACAGCTTATCTGAGTCATATAGAGGCAATAGCTCGTGCCTTTATGCTGAGGCGTTATTTAACCGATGAGCCTGACGACTATCATCACATTATTTATCAAACACCAGATTTCGATCAAACTTCATTAACGAGCACTGACGCTAGTCTTACACCTAATCACTTACGTACGCAAATCAAGCAGTACCTTAGATATAACAATATTCGTAATATTTTTGTGTTTAACTATCTAGATTATCTGCTTTGGAAAGATGAGAAATATCCTGAATTTACCTTTACTGCTCGAAGCTCTATAGAGCATTTTTATCCCCAGAACAAGCGAGATGATAAGCTCTTTATAAATGATAAAAATGTAGAGGATACGCTGCTTCATTCTTTTGGCAATTTATGTTTGATTAGCCATAGCCTTAACTCTCGGGTTAGTAATGACATGCCTGATGTTAAAGTGAAATACTTTCTTGAAAGCAAACAAATTGATAGCCTGAAACTATCTAGAATGATTAAGTGTATTAATGGTCAAGAAGCCACTTGGGATAGAACAATGATCGCGCAGCATGAAGAACAAATGCTAGAGATTATGATGCAAGGTCTTAACCTAATGTCAGAGGGCGCTTAAAAATGAGTAACGTCAACGATATTGAAAGAATAACCCAGCACCGTGTTGTACAGTTTTTTCAAGATGAGCTTGGCTATCGCTATTTGGGCAACTGGCACACACGGGCCGATAATAAAAATATTGAACGCGATATACTAGCGCAATGGCTAGAATCTCGTGATGTCAGTGCACCATTGATAGCGCGCGCGATTAGCACCTTAGAAAAAGCTGCCGCCCTAGGTAGTGGCATCAAGCTTTATGATGCCAATAAAGAAGTCTATCGACTGCTACGGTACGGGATAAAAGAAAAAGAAGGCTCAGGCGAGCACACCCAAACGGTTTGGTTAATTGATTGGGACAACTTTGCGGCAAATGACTTTGCTATTGCTGAAGAGGTATCGATCAAAGGCGAACATAAAAAGCGCCCTGACGTGGTGTTATACGTCAATGGTATCGCCCTTGGTGTCTTAGAACTAAAGCGCTCTACCATCTCAGTCTCTGAAGGCATACGGCAGAACTTGGACAATCAAAGTAAGGATTTTATCCGTAACTTTTTTACCACTATACAACTGGTCATGGCAGGTAATGACAGTCAAGGATTGCGTTATGGCACCATAGAGACCCCAGAGCGCTACTATCTGGAATGGAAAGAAGCAAGCCCTCAGCATACCAGTACGACGCAGCAGGCAAGTCAACAAGCTCATGCTGAGCCATTAGACCGTCACCTCTATCAATTATGTAATAAAAAGCGCTTACTCGATGTTATTCATAACTTCATCGTTTATGACATGGGTGTCAAAAAAACCTGCAGGCACAATCAGTTCTTTGGTGTGCGAGCCACCAAAGACTACCTTGCAGAACGTAAAAATGGCATTATCTGGCACACCCAAGGCTCAGGTAAAAGCTTAACTATGGTATGGCTGGCTAAATGGATACGTGAGAATATCAAAAATAGCCGCGTACTTGTTATTACGGACCGCAAAGAGTTAGACGAGCAGATTGAAGGTGTGTTTTCAGGTATTGATGAAAATATATATCGTACTAAGAATGGCGCGGATCTAATCCGTCAGCTTAATCACCCTAACCCAGCACTACTATGCTCATTAGTGCATAAATTTGGTCGTCATACTAATAACAACAAGGATGACGATAGCGTAGCGGATACTGATGAATTCATAGAGGATCTAAAAAGTAGTCTATCTTCAAACTTTAGCGCTAAAGGGGATATTTACGTCTTTGTTGATGAATGCCATCGTACGCAATCGGGTAAGTTACACAGTGCGATGACTACCCTGCTCCCTCATGCGACGTTTATTGGCTTTACAGGAACGCCACTGCTCAAAAAAGATCAGAAAAAGTCTATCGAGGTCTTTGGTCCCTATATTCATACTTATAAATTCGATGAAGCAGTCGCTGATGGTGTCGTGCTTGATTTGCGTTATGAAGCACGCGATATCGATCAACAGCTACTATCACCAGATAAAATTGATAAATGGTTTGATGCTAAAACTCGCGGCTTATCCAATGTTGCTAAGACTCAGCTAAAACAAAAATGGGGCACGATGCAGCGCGTGTTATCGAGTCACTCTCGCCTAGAGCAAATCAAGAACGATATCTTATATGATATGGAGACGCGCCCGCGACTGGCTGATGGTCGAGGTAATGCCATGCTCGTATGCGGCAGTATCTATCAAGCCTGCAAAGTCTATGAGATGTTTAGCCATACGCACTTAAAAGATAAAATTGCTATCATCACCAGCTACCAGCCGACTGCCGATAGTATTAAGGGTGAAGAGTCTGGCGAAGGTACTACTGAAAAACTATTTAAGTATGCCACCTATCGTAAGATGATTGCCGAATATTACGATATCGATGAACAAGAAGCTGGCGCGAAGGTTGAAGACTTTGAAAAAGAGGTTAAAAAACGCTTCATTGATGAGCCGGGACAGATGCGCTTACTGATTGTAGTAGATAAGCTACTGACGGGATTTGATGCGCCTTCAGCAACCTACTTATATATTGATAAAAAAATGGCGGATCATAACTTATTTCAGGCTATTTGCCGGGTTAACCGCCTAGATGGTGAAGATAAAGAATATGGTTATATTATCGACTATCAGGATCTGTTTCAGTCTTTAGATAAAGCCATATCAAGCTATACACAAGGCGCNTTCTCTGATTATGACAGTAAAGACATCGAAGGCTTGTTAAAGAACCGTCTTGAATCAGCCAAACAAGATTTAGATAATGCGCTGGAGATGGTAAGAGGCTTATGCGAACCCGTTAGATACCCTAAGAACACTCAAGACTACTATGCTTATTTTTGCACGGCAAATGACGCCCCCATTGACGAAAAACTAGAAAAAGAACAGCTAAGGGTCACTTTATATAAAAGTGTCGCTAAGCTACTGCGAGCTTATGCAAATATCGCTAATGAGCTGCAAGAATGTGGCTATAGTCCAGATCAGATCGAGCGTATTCAAACCGACGTAAAGCANTTTGANAGCGTNCGTGAGAGCATNAAGATGATGAGCGCTGACATGCTCGATATGAANCTCTACGAGCCAGCCATGCGTCATTTATTGGANAGTTATATCCGTGCTGAACCTAGTGATACGGTCATGGACTTTGAAGAGCTTGGCTTAATTGAGCTGATCGTAGACAAAGGGACTGATGAGCTNATTAAGGCTTTACCTGATGATATCGCTAATGANNAAGNAAANGTGGCTGAAACCATNGAAAANAACGTGCGNAAAACTATTGTAGATGAAAACCCCGTNAACCCTAAGTACTATGAGCACATGTCAGTCTTACTTAATGAGCTTGTCANNTTGCGTCGCCAAAAGGCNGTANACTACAAAGAGTACTTACANAAAATACGCGAGCTATCTGCCAAAGTNTTAAGACCCAATAGTGCAAATAACCATTATCCAGACTCTATCAATACCAATGCTAAACGCGCATTGTACGACAACTTAGACCAAAATGAAGAACTGGCTGATAAGCTTGACGCGGCTGTCAGACTTAATAAGCAAGCTGACTGGCAAGGCCATCTATTAAAAGAGCGCAAAGTTGCAAATATCGTCAGAGAAACATTGTCTTTGTATGAATTGGACAGCAGTACTGAAGAGGTCATGAGCCTAGTCAAAGCGCAACCGGAATATAAATAATGCAACTAATGATCGGATCACTAGACATTCAATTGCAGCGCAAAACCATTAAGCATTTGCATATCAGTGTGATGCCGCCTAATGGTGAGATTAGAGTGGCTGCCCCTGAAGCAATGACCGAAACTGCAATTCGAATGGCAGTGATTCACCGCATACCATGGATACGCAAGCAGCAGGCAAGCTTTATTAAGCAAGCGCGTCAGTCCACTCGAGAAATGATCAATGGCGAGACACATTATTTATGGGGCAGACGCTATCGGCTTGAAGTGCTTGAGTTAGATACCGCTCAAAACTTTGCACCTAACGTCAAGCTAAAAGGTGGCAAACTCATTTTATCCGTGCATACTAAAACGTCGACTACTGATAGATTAAAGCTGCTCAATGAGTACTATCGTACTCGACTAAAAGCACGTATTTCTACTTTGGTTACGCAGTGGTCTAAGCAGCTCAACGTCAACGTCACAAGCTGGCAAGTTCAAAAAATGAAGACTAAATGGGGTAGCTGTAATATAGAGGAAGGTCGTATCCTACTTAACTTGGAGTTGGCAAAAAAGCCCTTATCTTGCTTAGAATATATTATCGTTCATGAGCTACTACATTTCAAAGAGCGCCAGCATAACGATAGATTCAAGGCTCTGCTAGATACTCAGATGCCTGACTGGCGATCAAGACGTGACCTACTCAATCGCATGCCTTTAGGTCAAGAGAATTGGAAGCAGAGAGAACGGCTTACCTAGAGCCACTTTGAGTACTACATTCTACTCAGATGGAATGCTGTGTAGTGCCAATTTAGGCTTAATTTATACTTATAATACGAGAGTTACTAGGTGCTAGTACCTCTCATATTGCGGGTATATGAAAGTCATTTATAAGCCTACTGCTATTAACCAAAACATGGGATCGCTGTGCTCATAAACGCTTTAAGCTAATGTTCGTAGTACGTGCATGGTAGATTACTAAAAAAATAATTGTTAGGTGGCTTCGTGAAAATCGGGGTTTGTGATAATTGTGCGCTTTCCTGGCTGGCAAACCACCAGCGCTGGCGAGCGTGAAGTACAAAAATCCTTACGCAAAGCAATTTTGAAGTATAAGTTATATAAGGACCAAGAACTTTTCGATCGGGCCTATGCTTATATCAGGAAGTATTATTAGGCGCACATGTCTACCTTTTTTAGGGTGTCAGTAATCTACATTTTAATATTTTTGAGAGCCTAACGAACTAGAGTTTAGTTACTAGAAATATAGCCAAGTCTTCAACATACAAAGTTTGTAGTTAACTTCTTAAACCTTATTTTTATCAGGTGTTCTAGAAGATATTGGAGTCTAAGACGTGAGTAGGAATATATTCAAACAGACACATAAGCTAACAGAATAAGCAGAAAGCTCGCTCAAGCTTGTGGCCTCCTACTACCCAAACTTATGAGCGGCGAACTCAAAGCGCAAATCAAGGAATGATAATGAACCGAACCCAAGCCCAACAACTATTGCAAACTGCCTTGGCAAACCCGGCAGCAGAGTTCCGTAATGGACAATGGGAAGCCATTGATGCGCTGGTTAATCTCCGACAGAAGCTTCTAGTGGTGCAGCGTACCGGTTGGGGTAAAAGCTCGGTCTATTTTATTAGTACCAAAATCTTCCGTGACCGAGGTATGGGGCCAACGATTATTATCTCACCCCTACTCGCCCTGATGCGCAACCAGATCGAATCGGCCCAGCATTTGGGTATAGTAGCAGAGACTATGAATTCTACGAATACCGATGAATGGCAGTCGGTGACTCAGCGCATTCTTAATAATGAAATAGACTGTTTATTGATTTCTCCTGAGCGCTTAGCTAACGACAGCTTTATCGAAACGGTATTACAGCCCATTGCCGACCGCATTGCTCTGATGGTGATTGATGAAGCGCACTGCATTTCTGATTGGGGTCATGACTTTCGCCCAGATTATCGCCGTATTACAAATATCTTGCGCCAGTTACCCTCCAACACGCCAGTACTGGGTACTACAGCGACAGCTAACAACCGTGTAATTGAAGACATACAAACCCAGCTGGGTGATATCAATATTCATCGTGGCCCACTAACTCGTGAAAGTCTCGCTCTACAAACCATGATATTGCCTGATCAGGCTTCACGATTAGCTTGGTTAGCACAGGTGATACCTACGTTACCGGGTACAGGTATCGTTTATACCTTAACAGTAAGGGATGCTGAGCAAGTGGCTGAGTGGCTGGTTGCTAATGATATAGATGCCAAGGCATACCACGGCAGTGTTACACATGATAGCTTTGAAGACAGTAATATCTATCGCGAGCATCTAGAAAATCTGCTTCTCAATAACCAGTTAAAGGTGTTAGTAGCCACCACGGCGCTAGGAATGGGTTACGACAAGCCAGATTTAAGCTTTGTGATTCACTACCAAGCGCCGGGTTCTATCGTTGCATATTATCAACAGGTAGGCCGTGCTGGCCGCGGTATTGATTACGCTGTGGGCGTACTGATTTCAGGTGTAGAAGATCAAAACATTCATGAGTTTTTCTGGGAGTCAGCTTTTCCTTCAGAAACGCAAGTGACTGAGATTTTGCACGTGTTAGAAAACAGCGATGGTTTGTCGCTCCGCAGCATTGAAGAGCAAACTAACCTGCGTTATGGCCAGATTCAAAAAGTACTGAAACTGCTGAGCATGGAAAATCCAGCACCGGTAATCAAAGACGGTAGCCGTTGGTTTAGGACACCAGTGCCCTATAAAATGGATCATGCTCGAATCTCTCACTTAACTGGACAGCGCGTACAGGAATGGCAAGAAGTGCAGAAATATCTGAATAATACTAATTGTAAAATGACATTTTTACGCCGTGCGCTAGACGATCTAGATCCTACGCCGTGCGGTAAATGTTCGTCTTGCTTAGGTCAACCTGTTATCAATATTTCAGTTGATCCTACTTTGGCACATCGTGCAGGTACTTTCCTTAAGCACGCAGAAATGGCGATTACCCCAAAAGCACAAGTTGCAGCCAATGCATTTTTGGATTATGGCTTTCGCGGCAATCTACCCCAGAAACTTCGCGCACAAGAAGGTCGTGTTCTATCGCGATGGGGTGATGCTGGCTGGGGCCGAATGGTCGCTGATAATAAAAATGCAGGTCAATTTAGTGACGAATTGGTTGAAGCTATGGCAGAAGTAATTCAACAACGCTGGGAGCCAGATCCAGCTCCTCAATGGGTGTGTTGCGTACCATCGCGCAATCGCCCTACATTAGTACCAGATTTTGCACAACGTTTGGCTAATCGGTTAGGTTTACCATTTGTAGATGCCGTGAGTAAAATTAAAGATAATCAACCACAAAAAGGACAGCAAAATCGCTTCCACCAATGTCGCAATCTGGATGGTGTATTTGCTGTGACTCAGCCTTATGAGGGACAACCGGTTTTATTAGTAGATGATATTGTAGACTCTGGTTGGACACTCACAGTAATTGCGGCACTTTTACAGCAAGCAGGTAGCGGTTTGGTCTACCCTGTCGCGCTTGCTTCTTCTTCGGTGAAAGACTAATGAATGCATCTAACTTATTATCTCCTACAGCCCAAGCAACCTTGCTACTAACGAGCTATTTTTCAAAAGCCAGCAACGAAAGTGCTAAGCCACTAAGTAATGCAGAATGGGGTCGCTTTGCCTTGTGGTTAAAAGAAAAGTCTATTACACCAGCTGACCTATTGGTTGGCGATCCTCAAGCCTTGCTGCAAGGCTGGCATGATACTCGTATCAGTGCGGAGCGTATCATTGAATTGTTGAAGCGTGGTCATAGCCTTGCACTGGCTATGGAGAAATGGCAACGTGCAGGCCTTTGGGTGGTAACGCGTTCTGACGCGGAATATCCGAAGCGATTAAAACAGAGATTGAAAACAGACTGCCCTCCTGTATTGTTTGGCTGCGGAAATAAAGACTTATTAAATTCAGGTGGCTTAGCAGTGATCGGCTCGCGCAATGCTAGTGATCCAGACCTCGCCTTTACAGACCAGATAGGTACTAAAGCAGCATCAGAGAATATCGCCATTATCTCTGGTGGTGCACGTGGTGTCGATGAGACAGTGATGATTGGGGCTATGCGACAAGGGGGTATGGTCGTAGGCGTAATGGCTGACCGCCTATTAAGAGCTGCAACCAGTAGTAAGTGGCGACAGGGTCTGATGGATGGCCATGTTGTATTGATATCGCCTTTCTACCCTGAAGCTGGGTTCAATGTCGGTAACGCCATGGCTCGTAACAAATACATTTACTGCCTAGCGGATAGCTCTCTGGTAATTCATTCTGGCAAAAAAGGTGGCACACTCAGCGGCGCACAAGAAAACCTGAAAAAATCTTGGGTGCCGTTATGGATTAAACAAACCACAGACAAAGATGCAGCTAATGCCGATTTGGTTGCCAAAGGTGGCAACTGGTTAAGAGCAGATATTCAAGCCTTCACAATTACAGATTTAATAAACAATAAAAAAGAACCTGTGAATCAGGTAAGCGAACCTATAGGTGATCTATTTTCCAAATATGCACAGCCTGAATTGTTTACTGAAACAGAGTTTAAACCTACACTAACATCTGAGTTTGAGGAAGGCGTTAACGAAGCAAAAGCCAATGGAACAGTTATCGAGCTACAAGCCGAGATTGAAGCTAATCCGAAGGAAACTACCGAAAGTAACAATATACAATTAGAGCCTATCGACTTTTATCAACTGTTTAGCTCTGAGCTTCAACGTTTGGCTGAGAATCCAATCACAGTCGACGAACTGATTGAAAGTACTAAACTTCATAAGTCTCAGTTAACTGAATGGCTTAAACGCGCTGTTGATGATGAAATTGTGAAGAAGCTCAATCGCCCGGTACGTTATCAAGTCAAAAACAGGAAATAGAAGTATTTACTCATGGAGTACTGATTACCTCCGTCAAAATACTCTATCAGCTCTTGGCTGGGTCCTGATCGTTTATTTTTAATAGCCACGTTGAGCGTGCAGCATGCTAGGTCTACTGTCATAATTTTGTTGATAGAATGGCCGGCCAGGTCTTTAATATATTATAAGAAAACCGGCCACTAAAATGGTCATTGAGCGTTGTGAAATTTTATATAGGACAAAATGTGTCGCGCTACTTCTTATCATTTTAATAATATTTGCAATATTAAGGTAAAATAAACAGGTAAATTATGATAAACCATATAACATATCATGCTCTATTGAAGGAGCAAGGCACTACAAAAAATGTGACCATTGACTTAAACCCAAATGAATTACTTGTTGCTGACTCAACCAATGAGTTATTAAGACAGCTTATGGAGAAGTACTCTAGCAAAGCTGGTAAAGGATACGGAGTTTTTGAAGAAGATACTGATAGCTATCCAGCAGCTGCTATCCTTACTGATTATATCGAAGAAGTAGACAGTTTCTATCAGATTACCGAACGTTTCATGAAGGTTTTGAAGACTGAAAGTGAGTCTCAGATCTTCGCAAAAGGTGGCAAGGTCGTATTTATAGATTATACCGAAAACGGAAAAAGCTATTTTCTTGTCGCTATCCTAAGCGAAAAAATTGGATTGTTAGCTAAAGACTGGAATCTTACCCAAGACGAATTTCTAAACTTCGAAAATTTAAGGTTCGCTGGACGAATTAATCTAACTGATTGGCAAGATGGAGAACGTTCGGAGGATAACCGTTATATTAGTTTCTTGAAAGGGCAAGGTGAAATTGCAGGTTATTTCAAAAAGTTTCTTGGTTGCAATGATATATTAACACCTAAGAAGGAAACTCAAGCTTTACTCGATTATTTAGATGAATTTATGGTGGCAAAGGGGCTGAACTTAGAAGAACAGACTCAACTTAGAAATAAAGCAGATGTTTACCTAACAAAAATTGTAGAAAGTGATAATGATGTATTTGTACTTCAAACATTTGCAAATGAGATTTGGGCTAATGCACCACAAGACTTAATAGATAGTTTTGAGAATAGTGGTCTTGAACATGGTTACGAAATATCGGACGGTTTTGTACCATACAAGCGCTTATTGAGATCTCTTAGAGTCTATAGCCACAAGGCTAAGCACTGGAGCTTAACATTCGATGCAGATGCATACAATGAGGGTGACGTAGAGGTGGATGTAATGAATAAGAGAATTATTATTACTAATGTACCAGAAGATCTACTTGAGCCTTTCAGTAGGGAAGATTGATGCTATAGGAAAAACAAAGAATGCAACAGTTATTTTCCAGTCTAATTGAAGTTTATCGCAAAGCGGAAGGCTCATGCCATTCTAGCACGTTAGACTTTCCTATTGAGAATGATAATGATATTGCCTTAATTAAAGCTATTACATCTGACCAAAACTATGAGGATACTGGAGTTGACCTTAAAGATGATCACAGCTCTCTTGTGGTCGGTCAAAGTGTCCAGCTAGATAACAAGAGACCTGACTTAAACTTTGGTAGATTGTATAAGAAATTTCAAGATTTTATTAAAGGAGACTTTCATAATAGCAACTCGATTCCATACTATATTGAAGAAATAGATTATTCGTCAACAGATTCTGAGTTGCCTGATGTTATTATATCTTACAATTCAATTAAAAACTTATTGGGCTGCTTAACAAGTATGGCCGTCTATCATGATACTAGTATTAAAAAAGCTATTTTTGTAGGTAAAAGCACGTTCGAGCTTAGCTATGATATAAGTTCTGATCCAGCTTCTTTTGAAAAAACGATAGAGAGTTTTTCTAAAAATTTAAGTAAAAATCTAGAAGTTTCAAAAAACTTCTGTGGCTGGCTAGATGTTAACGATGTAAATAAACACTCAAACGAACGAAAAGCTATTCTAGCGTCAGTATTATCAGATATACAAACTGGCTCTAAACAACTTGAAATAAATGACGTAGTCGAAAATGTTGAGCGTATCTATACTGCTGCTCAAGGACAATTTGATAACTACCTTGAAGATTTTAAGTATGAAAAATTTGTTCAAAAGCTTGAGGAAAATAGCGAGAAGTTTATTAGCCGAGTGAATGATAGTATCTCTAAAGTACTCTCACAAATACTTGCATTGCCTATTGCAGCAGCAGCTCCAGTGATACTGAAAGGCAGTAACTCCAATAGTCAGGTGATTATTTATATTGCATTGTTAGTGTATGCAATTATCTGTAGTTTTGCTCTATCTACTCAAAAAACTGTACTTGATAATCTAAGCTCAGAAGTAAAAAGCTTTGAAACCCAAGGCAAACTGCCACAAAGTCTGAAGGATCGTTGGATTGACGAGAAGTCTAAGATCAATGAGCTTATTGAAAAGCAAACTCACTTATATGTGATTATGGCAGCTGCTGTATATACAGTGATTGTTTATAGCGTAGTTATGATCTTGTGCTCTGTTTAATATTGTAGCCATGAACTATCTAAAATATATATCTTTAAAGAACCCGCTAACAAGCGGGTTCTTTATTGCGTATCATTTTTAAATTGTACTCTCAGTATGTGCAATAATACTAGTCAAATGTTAGGGGGTTCTTATGCAAGAATTACTACAGTTGCCACTGCAAATACAAGCCACGTTGGTTGCAGGTTACTGGGGCTATATTGTACTAAAGCGCGACTATAGAAATACTGAAAGGCTTACCGATGTTTGGATGTTAGTATTACTCTTAGGTTTGCCAACGGCGCTTACTATACAATTTTGGGATTCAAACTGGGCTTATTTAGCAGTACTATCTGGGCCGATTATTGCTTTTATTTGGGTAAAATTTGCTGAAGCTGGCTGGACAGATTTTTTGCATCGTAACAAAGTGAGCCATACAATTAGTTCAGGTGATGTATGGAAAACACTGTCTTCTTATAAGGGCGTGGAGGCAACTCAAATAAAAGTAACCCACAGAGATGGCAGACAATATTTATGCGACTATACTCATGACTTCTGTGAGAATGTGTTCGCACCTTTTATTATGGACGAAGATGGTATAGCCTTTTATGTTACGGATACTAAAAGTGTAGGCTGCACAAAGTGGATAGAGGTTGCCGACGTTAAGCTCAGCTCTGAATATGGAAGTATGATCACCTACTTTCCTCGTGCTGATATCCATTTTCTACAAATTAGGTATATAAAGGATATAAAACAAGATCAATTCAAGAAACTTATATGTTTGGGTTGTGCTGTGGTTTTGGCGGTTTTGGTCTATTTGTTGTGGTACTTTGACCTACTGTAGTATCAGCTCTAGGCTTGCCAATGGAACCGCCTTGGTCTGATTTTATTTTACGACCTGCATCTGAGTTGCCACTATTTGGACTGCTCATAACTGTATCCTAGTAGTTAAAAAACTTATATATTTGGGTTGTGCTGTGGTTTTGGCGGTTTTGGTCTAGTTGTTGGGCTTTGTCCGATTGCAGCATCACCTATAGAGCCTCGAAGTTTGCTACCTTGGTCTGATCTTACATTACGGTTTGAATCTGTATTGTCATTATTTGTTTTGCTCATATCTATATCCTAATATTTTAAAGAAACTTATATATTTGGGTTATGTTGTGGTTTTGGTGGTTTTGGTCTACTCTGTGAAGATGTTCGACCTTGATCCGTAGATTTCTTGCTTCCACCTTGGTCTGACTCAATACCAAACCCTATTCTTCCTTCAGAATTTTTACCATCATTTTTTTTTGGATCGCTCATTTCTACTTCCTTTTAATGTACTCTTATTAATAAAATGCTTATGAATAAAGTCAGCAAGCTGTTTTTAATTTATGCCATACACCAATAAATGTAAAGGCTTAAGTTAAGCCTCTTAATCGATGCAATAGCAAACAATCACTGAATCATATTGTTATTTGAGATTTGCAGTAACATAGTCCACTAGTCATTCTACGAGAAAGAGAAACTAATGCATTTAGCGCATACAAGCAATTATAAGTTGATGTTAATTTATGGCACCTATTCCAGCGTATCTTGACAAGCGGATGTCAAAGCTTTGAAGAAAGACTGTACTATGATGGCATTACGTAAAGTCATCGATCGTATGGAAATACATTGACTTCAGTTAGAGTCTACTAATAACAAAAATTAACATGTTTATATTATTGCTTTCTACTACGTTGATTCAGACTTATAACAATATTAAATTGTTGGTATAACCGTTGGTATAAGTAAAAATATTATTAAATAAATTACTTAAAATCAATAGCTTAATATAACTGTATGGTTGATACTGGGCCCACCATATATTAAAAACCCCTTACAGGCATTAGCTTGTAAGGGGTTTTTGTTGTTTAAAAAGCTCAAGTTATTATTATCATCCAAGCTAATAATATATAAGTAATTATCATTAATGAGCTGACTACTATTTTTGATAATAATCAGCTTATCTCTTTATATTTTATAGCCCTAAAAAGAAGTACGGCGATAATTACGATACTCAGGTAACCAAAAATTCGCTTCTAATCGACGTTGTAGGTTTTCTGCCGTGACTGGCAGGGCAAGCTTATCTTCAACAGCTTGCATTGCCACAGCATGAGCTATTTTTTCACTAATCTCTTTAATGACTTTGATGGGCGGTAATATAGCACCGGGTGCTTTTTTGTATTCCATAGATATATCTGCTAGGGCTTGGCTTGCGGCCATGAGCATATTATCGCTGATCCCTGTTGCCCGTGCTACCAAGACCCCC
>FUFK010043393.1_pt1 | contig 35967 bp, 50 predicted proteins | sample 1021851 | NCBI WGS metagenome assembly FUFK01 (sample SAMEA51879418, study PRJEB19060) | metagenome | reverse complement strand
TAAGTAATCACCAACTGATAAACCTTGTGGTTGGTATTGTGGAATTTGTTCTTCAACACTTCTATAAATATCTAATACTTCACCACCATTGTCATAACCTGGTCTACCTAAACCTGATGCAATACCAGTACCATAACTAGATACTTTACCGCCTCTGAACATTGGTCTTCTTAAAATTCTACTCATTATGGTCTAAACGCTCCTCTTACCGCTCCTGCTAATCCNGCTGCACCAATACCTAATCCTAATAATTGTTGTGTAGCACTTGGTGGAGGTGTTGATTGAACTTGTGTTGCTGCTGGGAATCCACCNATAACTGATGCTAATTGTGGACCTATTAATCCTAATTGTGTGTAATCNGCAAACGCTGCTTCTCTAGCGGCTTCTTGATCTGCTGCTAGTTTAGCTTGATCTAATTGTCTTTGACCTGCTCCTATTGCAGTTTGAAATTGTCCTAAACCTTGTCTTGCTGCTAAGTCTGCTGAAGCTGCCGCTCTTGCTTGTTGAAATCCTTGTTGTCTTAATTGTGCTTCTTGTGCTGCTCTAGCTATGTCAGCTGTTGCTTGATACTCACCTAAAGCTGCTGCTTCTCTACCACCCCCAAAAGCTCCAGCTTGTGCTGCTCTTTGTCTTAAAGCTGTAATTCCTTTTGCTTGTTCTCTATCCATGGCCGCAAGCGAAGTATCAATAACTTCTTGTTGGTATGGTGACATAAATTGTTTGTAAGCATCTGCTCCAACTAGAGTATCTAAACCTGCTGCAGCTGTTGCTGCTTGTTGTTCTAATGCAGACGGATCTTGAACAAATTGTCTACCGGTATACGTAGCTGTAGGAATAGGATCTTTAAGAAGTTGTAACCCTCTATCTGTAATACCTAAACCAGCTGATTCTACAAATGGTTCACGGAGTTGTCTTGTTATTGTTTCTGCCATTATACTTTTCCTTCTAGTTGATACATCATATCATACATTCTTTTTGCACCTTTGTTAACACTTCCACCACCTGCTGCTCTGACAGCATCGGCTGTCATTACAAATTCGTTTTTGGATAATCTTGCTGGTACATCATCGGCTTTTTCTTTAGAACCTTCAGGTATAAATCCACCACCTCTCATATCTTTTTCCATTATACCACCATCAGCCATACCATCTGGCATATCCAGATAAAGTTCTTTAGCTTTTTTAGAAGCTGCTTCAGGGCTCATACCTTTAGCTAGTAAATCAAAATAAATTTCCTCCATTGTACTCTCTTGACCTGCTTCCATAGATATTTTTTTAGGTTTAGCTTGCGTAATACCACCATTAGCCATACCTGATCTAGCCTGTCTTAAAAAGTCTGAGAAAGACATTGGTTCTAATCCCATTTCTTCCATTTCAAAAACATATTGTTCATACATTTCTTCCATATCACTCTTTGCCATTCGCATAATACCGTCTTGAGATTTTTTAGAATCTCTTATTATTTCTAAAAATTCATCAAACTCCATTTCCATTGGAATTAAACCTCTTTTTCTGTAATCTTGAAACATCTCAAACGAGTCAGACATTGCCTCATCATAACCATATGATGCTTGTTCACCATAAGGTATACCTTGATCTTTCATAAAATCTATAATATTTAAATCATCTATTTCTTCGTCTATTTCTACTTCACCACCTTTAGCAAATCTTTTAAACTCTGCTGGTGCTACACCACCAAATGGTGTGCCAAAAGCTTTTTCAATTCCCGATGCTGCTGCCATTAAACCACCAGCTAAATCATCTCTACCCACGTCTTCTACTTTAACTGGTTCATCATCATCCTCAGAATCTTTAGGTTTTGGAGGAGGAAGCGTTGCTTTATCATCTTTAGATTTTCTTCTCAAACTACCCTTCATTTGTTTTGCTACAGTTTCTGGGGCTTTCATTTTTGACATTAACTCTCTAAATTGTTCTTTTAAATTTGCAAGTCCACCCTCATCATACCCATATCTGTCTAACATACTGTTTACATAGTCAGGTTCATAACCTGCGTTTATGTAAATATTATATATAGATGATCTTCTTTTAGTTTTATCTAACACACCTCTTTGTCTTAATTCTTCATTATACTTATCTAGTTCGTCTTGATTAATTTCTGCTAACTTTGCTGCTTGATCTATTGATGCTTGTGCACCAGCAACTTTTCCTACATTCATAAGTTGAGTTAATCCTGTTCCTTGTGTAGGGTTGGCAGCTAAATTTAATATTTTAGAGTCAGCGGCTTTTGTTAATAATCTTCCAACGTCTTGTGATAAAGTTGGAGCAAACTCATCTACTTTATTAATAGTGCCAGACAAACGGCTACCTGCTGCTCCTAGTCCACCTTGAAGCAAATCTGGTGCTGCAGCTAATGTTGCTGATCTTAAAATGTTTGCATCATCATCAGTGGCTGCTGCCGTGGCTCCTGAGATTAAACCTTTTGAAATAGCATTTCTTAAAGCTGCGTTACCCACACCACTCATAAAAGCAGATTTTGATAAATAAGGTGCCCCAAAAGCTGCAGCCGCGTAAGGTAAAAACGGTTTTATTTCTTTAGGTATAACTTTTTTTGCAACTTTTCTAATCGGTTTTGTTATTTTTCTAACTACTGAACCCATGATGCTTTTGTTCTCCTTTGTGAAACTCTATAGATTTTATCTTTTGAAATCCTTAACCAGTTTATAGGTTGGTTAATTCCTAGTGTTGTTGTAAAATAATTTTTTGTCCAAGCCATAATTTTTCTTAAATGTTTAGTACAAACGGTATCAACGTGCCATAAAGTTTTACCACTGTTCCACTCCTTTATTTCACCTGTTTTTAAATAGTGATCTTCATTATCCTTATCTAAAAAAGCCCAGTTCGTAAAACCTATAAGAACATCTTTATCATAATGTAACTTATATTGCTTCAATTTGATAGAAGGAAGTATGTGATAATATAAGTCTTCTCTAGAAAAATCTTTATATTTATCAAACTTCTTATACAAAGATATGATCATTTGCATATCTTCAAGTATTTTTTTATCAAAAATGAAGTTCATCGCAAGGTGGCTATTCTTGAATTAAGCCCGTTCTTATTAATTTACTAGGTTTTTTGCTCCTAGTCAATCTAGAATATATTAGTAGCAGCGCCTAAAGGTATCTCTTCAACAGTCACTTTTACATCTCTTCTGATATGTTCAGATTTTGTAGAAGTATTAGGATTTTGCACATCCTGCATAGCTTCTGCATCAGACATATATTCTTGACCTGTAACTGTGTTGGTCAGCGTTACCTCACACTTAGGTGTAATTACTGGCACTCTTTTACCATTAATTGTTTCATACCTAACAGAGGCTTCTGTTTCTATAAATGACATTATCTGTCCTCCCTATTTATTTCTAATATTGATGCAACGACGTCCACCGCTCCACTTGCCGCTTGCACTTTTAATATCTCACTTTCTTCCATAATCAAAGGTTCTGTTAACACTTGTTCTTTTTGATTAGCTGTTAAGTTAATATCATTATCAATTACGAAAGCTGTGCCCGATGAGTTAGTTAAAGTTAGTTTTACAACTGACGTACTGCCTGCGTCTTCTGCTACGTTTATAGATTTAACAATGGCTCTTGAATTAGTTGGTACAGTATACAAAGTTGTAAGTGCTGTACTTGTTAAACTTGTTTTTTCGTTCTTGTATATATTTGCCATTAGCCTAATCCTAACCAAGTAAATCGTTCTTGGTCTTCTTTTTGTTGTCTTAAAAATGTTGAATTTAATTGTTCTACTACAGAAGCCAAAGCTCTGTTAATTTGTCTTTGATTATCTTCTGTATATTCTTTTTTTGGTTCTGGTAATCTTACTACTATTTTTGCCATTATCTCCTTCCATCTGGTTGCAAGTCAGCTTGGAATGTACCAAATCTCCAAGATTCACCTGAACCTGTGTTTTCTATTTTTACGTTAGCATATCTACCTCGTGCCCTTGTATCTACTTTAGTTGTAGCTGACGTAATTGTAAAGGGACTTAACGTAGTAGCTGTTGCGTCTTCTGATGGATAATCAGAAACCGATACAGTCACTTGATTATTTCCAGTTAAAACTTTAAAGTTAGGTAAGAATCTTCTCATAGCTAAAAAATATTCACCAATACCTTGATCGGTTTGTAAAGCAAAGTTGTATGATTGTATAAAAGAAAGCAAAGCCGTTGTAGTACCATCAGGGTTTATTTGATCTGTTCCTATTTCATGTTCAAATAAAACACTTTGACCTAGTCCAGTTTCACCTACGATTGCAGGAAATGTTCCTGTAGCTAGAACTATTATAAGCAGTTGCGTAAGGTTTTGGATATATTAATGAATCAATCCAAGTTGTTCTGTTAAAATTAGTATTTGTATTTGTGTACCAATTACCCATCTCACCTGGAGGTGCTTTTGCTCCATAGTTATAAATAACAGATCTATCATTAAATGTAGCATTAGATGTTGGGTACCACCAAATAACTTCTGTAAACAAGTTATTAATACCAGCACAAACTTGTTGTCCTTTAGTTGTGTTGATATCATCATACACATAATCTTCAACAGAACATGGTAAAGAGTTAACGGTACCATCAAAAGCAAAGAAACCATTGTTAGACATCCAGTATGCAACACCGTCTATCTCAACAGCTGCGTTTTGTCCTATTAATCCACAGTTCGTACCAACTTGTTCAAATCCAAATGTAAATGGTGCACCTACAAATTTCATTGTATACAAAGCATTGTCAGTCCAAACTAGAATATTTTCTTTTGCAACTAACGCACCCATGATCCGCGTTCCGTCTTGAAGTCTTTGTGAACCGGCTGTATTAGTTGCTTGAATAGTATACTCATTAATACTTTCATCTGCGGAGAACCTAACAAACATATCATCTTGAGTCGCTGGTGAACCAATAGTTATTTCAGTTCCAAAATGTATTAAGTGTCTTGTTGTTGGAGATATCAAAGTTGTTCGTGTTGCCGTAGGAGCATTCGTAGTTTCAAACCCACTTGTTGATGTTGATGCTCTATTACTTGTAGGACTTGCAACACCTGCATCCCATGTAAACGTTTTACCATTTAATATTGTGGCAACTAAAACTTCACCAAAAGAATTTAATGACCAAAGACCTGGTTCAAGTGTAACTGTAGATGCTAAAACTGCACTACCATATCCTGTAAAGTCAGTTGCGTCTGTAACAGTTGCACCATCACTATGTGCTTGACCATTTGATGTGCCTACTGTTGCTGTACCTAAAGCACCTCTTGTTATACCTGTTAACTCATTACCAACTACACCAGTATAAGTTATTAACTCGTCACCTACAGCTATTGTACCTGCTGGACTTGGGAAACCTGTTGTAGATGTTAATCTAATTTGTGTTGCTGATCCATTATTACCGTTTGTATCCGCGCTCAACGCTCCGTCTAAATCGTTTTGTAAAGCACCTGTAATTGTACCACCATAGTTTCCAATACCAAATCCATAACCATAAGATTGTGCATTCGGACCAACAGGTTCATAAGGTTTTAAAGTTATACTACCACCTGTTGCAACTGTACCAGTTGCAGCTGATCCCATTGTAACTGTAAACGTAGTTGGAGTTGGAACAGTAATAACTTGAAACTTTTTATCTTCAAAATCTGAAGCTGAAAAACCTGTGCCACCTGGTAAAGTTACGGAGTCAAATAAAACTATATCTCCTACATTCAATCCATGTGCTGCTGAAGTAGTTATAGTAACAGTTGTTGTAGAGTTTGTTGAAAGTGTTGCACCAGTAATATCAGCTTTCAAAGGTGTAATATCAAAAAGTTGACCCTCAAAATAAATTAATAAAAATTTATCTGTGCCTAGTGCTACGTATCTATTTCCATTTAAATCTACAAAAGCAAATTCTTTTCTTACCACACCTACAATAGTGTCTGTGATAAGTGATTGCCATCCACCTATTTTTTCTGGAAGTCCATATCTAAATCGCGCTAAATCAGAATCCGTCCAACGACCAACGGCGCCAACAGAAGTATCCTGTCGATCTATTCCTGGCGCAAATTTAATTTGTTGAAGAGCCATTTGTTAGCTCCTATGCTGTATTTGTTTTATAAGCCCAACCCCTTGTCGCATCTACATAAACAAGTGTAAAAGATTGACCTGCTGTATTTAGGGTTAGATTAGAAGTTGCTGAGTTAATAGGTTGACCATTTCTATCAACGATTAAATTGTTAGAAGCAAATGTTCCTCTTGCATCTAAAAATGAAACTTCATCGCCTGTAGCTGGTGAAGCTGGTAATGTTACTGTAATTGGGTTAGCTGTTGTATTAGCAAGAATTTGATCACCTGCTACAGCTGTGTATGTTGTTACGGATGATGAATCAATTGTGTAATATCCTTTTTCTATAATTCTTGTAACTGTATTTGTACCATCAGATACACATAAAAGAGTAGCAGCATTTGGAACTGGCACTGCTGTACCACTAGCTGTTGTTACACTTAAAGTATATTTAGCTGATGTTCTATTAGTTTCATCACTAATCACCCAAACTCTTTCAGAGCCAGAAGGCATAGTTAAAGTTGTGTTAGTAGATAAGTTACCGGATAGTTTTAGATAAAAGTTTTTACCATTGGAAGCTGCACCATCTGATAAAAGTAAAGTTACACTACCACTAGCCATACTTAAATCTAAATAACCACTAGCGCTTTGTTCTAATATCTGTAAATTTGTATTTGTAATAGTTCCCCAGAGACCTGCTTTTTCACCGGTTGCTACTAATTCTAATTTTAAATCTGTTGAAAATGTTGATGCCATAATTTTAAGTTGGATCTATTGGTGTCCAAACCATATTTGCTCCAGGTACAATCTCATTCCATGTAATAACGCCTGCGTCGTTAGTATTTAATGTTAACCCACTTCCTGTAGGATTTACTAAAGCAGTTCCAGATATTGTAACATTTCCGGTTGCTAACGTCAATGCGTTTCCAGTGACTGTGTGATTAGCGTCAGCTGTTACCGTAAATGACCCTAAACCTAAAGATGTAGCGTTTCCAGTTACACTAAAGTTAGCATCACCAGTAATGGTTAAAGTCCCTAACCCTAATGTTACTTGATTTGGATCAGGATCTTGAACAACAGAATCAGCAATAATACCTACACTTCCTATTGTGATAGTTAACGCATTACCCGTAGTTGATACTAGTACATCTGAATCGGGTCCTGATGTAGCGAATGGTAATGCTGATATTGCGTCAAATCCTAAACTCATAAATAATCCTTAAAAGGGAACAGTGAGGTATGTGGTGGATTCACTGTCCCCATCTAAAGACTATATCACTTTTTAAACCAGGCTGGAAGTCCTAAATGACGTCTCTTGTCGTATATATTTTGATNCGCATTTTTAGATTTTTGATTATTATAATGAAGAAAAACTTGAGCGCAGTNNTCTCCTTGAAACTCTTCTCTCCAATGTTCTAGTTCCATACCTCTATAAACCAGCATATCACCAGGTTTTAAATTAACTGTTATACCTTTGTTATCACTAGATACGGTAATTTTTTTACCATCAGGGATACCTACATTTTTCTTTGGCTCTAAATGTATTGGCCAAGGATCACCACCAAGGTTTAAGGTAGTAGATATTTCACAGCTAAATCTGTCTTTGTGTCTTTTTAAAACATCACCAGCTTTATATATTCTTGCATATGAATAAGTTGGATTTAATTTTAATCCTGTTTTCTTTTCCATAATGGGTAAGGTTCTCATTAACAAAGTTTCCATAGCTATATCTGCATAATGAGAATAAGTGTTAGGCACTTGCTGATCGTTCCACGTTCCCCATTCTTCTGTAAATTGAGATATATATCTTTCATCAAATAAAGTTCTAGCAACTTGTCGTTTCATTAAAAAATAATTGTACACAAATGTTGCTATATCTTTTGGTACAGCTTCTTTAATGACTATGTATTTATTTTTTTTAAAACTCATTTAACACTCTTTTCTTTTGATATTGCTGTTTCCACTACTTTAGCATTCCAATGTATAAATCTAAAAGGTTCTAACCCTGGATCTACTGCATATTCATGTGGAACATAACCTGGAAAAATAACCATTGTTCCTGGTGTAGGTTTAAAATTTACTATACTGGTACCCATTGATAATTGATTTTCATTTTTTAATGGTAGCTTTGTCATTATAGCACCAGGTCTTGGATCGTGAAAAAGAGGAAAAGATGTCTTTTCACTACACTTTAAAAAATAGAATCCTGATACATGCTGATTCCAATGTGCGTGAGTTGAATGATGTCCTCCACCTTTTTCACTAAACTCTTGAACCCAAAATTCTGTAAAGTGTAAACTATGGTTTTNTAAATTAAAACCANACCAATCTAAAAATTCATAAGAGTGTTGTCCTATGAATTGAACTAAATCTTTGACTTTGGGATCTTGAGAAAAACTTTCACTATGATATGATAAACCAAATGTTCCTATGTCTTTCTTCCACTTAGGTTCATTTTTTAATTTATCTCTTAAATTTTTTTCTGCTTTCTTTATATATTTATCTGTTACTTTAATTGCATTTTTTAAAAACATAGGAGCTTCTGCAGTCCACACAGGTGTTTGAAAATAAAATGCAGATTTAAAATCTACATGTCCTTCTGGTTTTTTTGGCGTACTACTTCCGCCTTGTTTTATATTTTTCATATTATTTAAATGGATAACCTAGATTCCATATTACTAGACTATTCCTTTCTCCTTTGGTTACTGGTTTGACTCTATGCCATACAAATGAAGGGAACACAACCAAAGAGCCTTTTGGTAATATTTCCGTACACGTTCTTAAATTAGGTTTTTTATCAGGATCCTCATTCCTTAAATCAAACTCTAATTCTCCACCTTTGTATTCTTTTGGATCTGTTAACGTTAGCGTCACAGATAATTTTCTAATTTTTCCTTTTATAGGTCCTTCTTGCGCGTAAGGTTTATCCCAACTATCACAGTGCCAATCATAGTATTGACCTTTTTTATAAATTGTAAATTGACAGGATTCTGAATAATCCCAATCATAATTCCAACCTGCATTTTTATTTGCCATATGAACATAAGGTTGTACTTCTTTATATATCCACCTATCATTCATCCATATAACATTTGAATCTCTTTTCTTTTGTAAATCTTTTATTTCATCTTTGTTAAGAGGATTTTTATTTAAATCTCTATCTCTACCAAAGCCACCTGTAATGGCCATAATCTCTCTTTGTTTTTCAGCTTTGCCATATTGTACAATCATATCGCATATTCTTTCGGGAACAGCAGATTGAAAGTACCAATAATAATTAGTTATATTCATTTTATTTCAAACCACCCTGTTACAATATATTTTTCTTCGTCTTCTGATATCACTCCATGATGAGGATGTGTAAAGTGAGCAGGCCATAAGACCAGATCCCCTTTTATACAATCAAGTTTTTTGTTTTGAAATGGAAAATTAGTTCCTCCTTCTTTAACATCATTACAATATAACATGTAAACTATATCTCGTGGAGCAGCATCTCTGCTCATTCTTTCATAATGAGTGCGATAAAACCCTTCTTTCTTTTTGTAATGTTGAATGAAATGATGGTCTTGAGTCTTTAAATTTACTGAAACTTTATATTTATCTGTATAATGTATAAGAGCGTTTGTAAGTAAATCAAAAAAATCTTTTATAAACTTTACATTTACTGGATTAAAAAAAATTACATCAGTAGATTGTTTAATATCTTTTCTTATATTACCATTACCAACTTTACCCTCTTGTTTATATTCTGTGTTGTTTTTATGATATTCTATAAAATTATCACATAAGTGAGGAGGAAATTTATAAACTTCTATAAAATCAAATGTATTCATAATTAATTGTTAAAATTATATTTAAACCATTAGAAGTATTGGGTGTAATAGAATACCTATTGGTAGCAGGAAACATAATAAAATGATTATTCTTTATAGGCATTTGCCACGTTCTATTTTTTCTTCTATTATCATCATATTCAATAATACATTTTGAAGAATCTTCGTTAACATTAACACCATAAATAAGTGTGTAATCTGGTGAATGACGCAAGTCAACAGGATCAACTCGATGCCTTGTCCACGACTGTTCTTTGGGGTGCAAAATGTTAGCACATATAGTTTTTGGAACTAATGAGCGTTCATATTCTACTCTCCAATGATCTCTAATGTAGTCTTGCATCCATTGTAAGGGTTGAGAAAAAGGCACTTTGTAATCTTTATAAGAATAAGATTGGGGATTATTATCTATTCTATCTGAAGTAACAAATGATTTTAAAATATCATTTTTTATTCTATTACGATCAATTTCAAAGCCTTTTGGCATAGCCACTTCACCGTAATATAAGTCAACTTCTGTTAATACTTTCTTGTGCATACCTATTAAGATATGTAATAAAATCTTCTTAAAATGTCAAGTGTGTTATCTAGCGACTTTATCCCAAGCACCTGTAGATTCATTCCACACATAAGAATGTGTAGCAGCTTCCTCTTCAGATAATGCTGGAGCATCACCTATTGGTGATTGCCATCTTGCTTCCGCCACATTTAAAGTCCAACTAGCATAAGGTTTTTGACCAATGAAAATATCATTATCTTCATCGTAAGTCATACCTATACCTGCGTAATTACCTCTTAAAGGTGTTCCACCATCTTTATGTTGTGCGTGTCGTGTATTGTAAGATGTTTGTTTCCATAAAGGCCAGCTGTGGATTCTTTCCAAAAACTGTCTACCTACTTCTTCGTCTTCAATACCATCAGCATTTTGACAATCTTTATCAGCTACAACTTCTACGCCGATAACTTTATTGTTTGCTCCTAATTTTGCGAAATGTGCCATAATGTTCTCCTTATATATTAATTTTTATGCTTCATCAAGCTTTGAATTTATATCTTATTACTACTATACCTGAACCACCTTGACCACCACAAGTAGTGCAACCAGTTTTATTTCCTGCTCCACCACCACCGCCAGTATTTGCTGTTCCTGGAGTTCCGCCAGCACAACCGTTAGTTCCTGCTCCACCTCCGCCAGGTCCTCCATTTCCTGCTGTCCCTCCTGGTGTTTGACCATTTCCACCACCGCCACCAGCTCTTGTAACTGCTGACCCTGTAATCTCTGTTGAAACTCCTGCTCCACCTGGTCCACCTTGTTTTGGTGAACTACCACAAGTACCAATTGCGGCTGCACCTCCGCCACCTCCGCCGGCTCTACATCCACCCACTGATCTTCCTGAACCACCATTTTTACCTTGAGCAGGACTAACTGGAGGTGTATTACCATTTCCTTCGCTTTTACCTTCTCCATCTCCTCCACCACCAGAACCACCGGGAGCGCCACAGTTAGGTCCGCCAGGATCTCCACCTGAAACTGCGCCTCTACCACCACCTGTTGATGTTATACTGTCAAAAACTGATGGCGTTCCATTTGTAGCTCCACTAGCTGAACCAGCGCCAACCGTTATAGGATATGCTTGTGCTGATACTGTTACACCTGCTGGAGCTACCAAAGGTGAAGCCGTATAAGGAACCACTGGTGCAGTTGTTCCTTCTCTAAAACCTCCTGCTCCGCCACCACCTGCTGAACCATGTCTATAACAACTACCATAACCACCACCTGCAATTACCATATATGCAACTGCATTATCAGCTGGAGCGCAGGCAACTTTAGTTACTGTAAATGTTCCTGAACTTGTAAACGTATGAATTTTGTGACTACCACATTCTGTAACAGTGTTTCCACCTGTTGCCACCATATATGCGTTTCCTGTTACATTAGATGTTGAATCGTGAATATCTTGCCAACCTTTAGTGCCATCAACATAGATAAGTGTTACAGATTGTGAATCTGTGTTTAAATCAACACAGGCACAAACACCATTAATTTTTGATCCGTTTCTAGCGAGAGTTACCGCATTACTATCCCAAGTATTTGCGTAATCTTTAAGTGCTACTATATCACCCGCTGAAGGCGAACTTGGGAGTGTAACTGTAATACCTCCACTTGTCGTATTAATAAAATAACCATTACCTGACACAATTGTTAGGGGACCTGTCTTTGCTGTAGTACACCAATCTACAGTTCCGGTTCTACCGAAACCTGATTGTGTTGCACCACAAGCTAAAGTTACAGCTGTGCTTGGACCTCCTAATGTGATTGTAGATCCACTTTCTTTTTCTATTTTATTTACTTTAATTGTACTTGTCATAATTTAATTCCTATTGGTATCTATACCTAATTAAGACCACTCCAGATCCTCCACTTAATCCATTTTCATTATTTTGTGCACCGCCACCACCACCAGTATTTGCAGTTCCTGCTGTTGCTGCTTGAGGGGCTGGGGGTCCTGAACTACCTCTGCCTCCACCACCTACTCCTCCATCAACATTAATAGATGTGCAAGCTGCACCTGCTCCACCACCAGCAAAAAATCTTCCTGCTACTGGACCTGGTGTTCCATAACTTGGAGCTGTTGGTCCAAACCAAGCAGTTGGTACAAAAGTTCCGTCTCCGCCTTGTCCGCCTGTATTAGGGTATGATCCGGCAGTTCCTGCATCAACTGCACCACCACCACCTCCAAAACCTCTTTGACCTAAACTTGGACTTCCTCCACTAGAATTACCACCATTAGTTCCTTGTGCTGGACTTACTGGTGGATCATTACCTGTGCCACCTGTAGCTGAACCGGCTCCACCGCCACCACCTGAACCACCTGGTCTTGCTCCACCTGGAGTATTATAGTTTCCACCACCTCCACCGCCAGCAGATGTTATTGTTGAAAAAGTTGAAGCTGAACCTGTTGTAGCAGGTTGAGTTGTTGAATCTGAATCACCACCTGGTCCTCCAGCACCTACGGTAACTGGATAACCTTGAACTGATACGGGTAAAGTTGCGGGACCATTAGCAGGACTTGCAGGTGAACAAGCATTATAACTTCTCCAACCACCAGCGCCACCACCGCCTCCTGATCTACCTGCCCCACCACCACCAGCTACTACCATATATTGAACTACATCGTTAGCTGGTGCACACGCTAAAGCTGAAACTGTAAATGTTCCACTTGATGTAAATACGTGTGTTTTAAAATTACCACAAGTTAAAATTGCATTACCTCCAGAGGCACATAAATATCCCTCTTGTAATCCTTCATCTGTTTGTGAACCTGTAAATACTATTCTCCATCCTTCAGTAGCATCTACATAAATAAATTGAACTGTTACATTACTTTTACCAATAACAAAATCATTAGCTGCACCATTTATGTTTGATCCATTTCTTGCTATTGTTAAACTATTACTACCAAAAGTTCCTGTATAGTCTGATACAGCCACAACTGCACCAGCACTTGGTGAACTTGGTAAAGTTACATTAAATGATCCTGAAGTTGTATCACAAAAATATCCAACTCCAGAAACTGCTGGACCTGGATCTGCTGTAATTTTNGTTGTGTTCCATGATACTTCACCTGTAGATCCAAAACCTGCAGCTGTCGCGCCTGACGCTAAAGATACAGTTGCTCCACATCTTCCAAGCGTAACCGTAGTTGCATCAACTGTAACAGTTTTACCAGCACCACCACCAACTGTAGCTGTGCATCCTGATCTTTGTTCTAATTTGTTTACTTTAATTGTACTCATAATTATTGAAATTTATATCTTATTATTACCACTCCTGATCCTCCAGTACCAGCGCCACCACCAGCTCCACCACCTGTGTTAGCTGTACCATTTCTTGATGGACCTGGCGCTCCTCCTGGGGCACCTCCACCACTTCCTCCACTACCATTACTTGAACATGTGTAAGTTCTGCCACCACCTCCTCCAGCTCTTACAACTGCTGATCCTGATATTTCACTTGATGCTCCTGCACCACCATTTCCTGAAGCACTCGTAGTTCCAGTAACACCAGATGCTGTTGCTCCGCCTCCACCTCCAGAACCTAATTGTGGAAAAGCTCCAGGACCTGAACCATTACCACCTGAATTACCTTGAGGTGGACTTACGGGTGGAGTATTACCTGCACCTCCAGGATTACCTGAAGTTCCTGATGCTCCACCACCACCTGAACCACCAGCTTGACCAGTTGCAACTGGACCACCACCTGTTGAATCTCCACTTTTACCGCCACCGGCACTTGTTATACTTGAAAAAACAGAATCAGCACCATTTGCTGCACAAGCAAAAGCACCTCCTACACCTCCAGCACCTACTGTTACTGGGTAAGTTGTACTTGCTGAAACAGGTAAACCTGAAGAGTTTTTTAATGGACTACCTGTATAAGGTGCTGCTGGAGTTTCTCCTTCTCTAAATCCTCCTGCACCTCCACCTCCACCAATATTTTCAGAAGCTCCACCTCCTCCTGCAACAACCATGTAAGATACATTATTGTTTGCTGGTGTGGGTGCTGTACAAACTGTAAATGTGCTTGTTGAGTTAAATGTATGAATTTTAAAATCTCCTGAAGTTGTTACTGTTCCTCCACAAGCAACTATGAAAGTAGGTACGCCTGAAACATTAGCAGTTGAATCATGTATGTCTTGCCAACCTTTAGTTCCATCAACATATATTAAAGTTACTGATTGTGATTTTGTATTTAAAATAGCATTAAAACAACCACCATTAATTTTTGATCCACCTCTACAAACAGTGACTGCATTTGTTTGCCAAGTGTTTCCATAATCTTTGAATGCCACAATATCGCCAGCGCTTGGTGATGAAGGCAGAGTTACGGTAATTCCTCCGCTACCAGTGTTAATAAAATATCCATTGCCTGAAGCAACTGTTAAAGGAGAGGTTTTAGCCGTTGTACACCAGTTAACAGTTCCAGTACGACCAAAGCCTGTCTGTGATGCACCACTAGCTAAAGCTACAGTTCCACCACATCTACCTAAAGTTACAGTAGTTGCATCGGCTACTACTGTTTTACCTGATCCTCCACCAACTGTTAATGTAGTTCCTGATTGTTCTGATATTTGATTTACTTCTACTTTACTCATTAAACTATTACCACCGTTCCTGTTACTGTTACTGTACCTGGTAAAGTAATAGGTCCTGCAAGAACTGCATTCTCTACTGTTTGAGTTCCATCAATCGTTGCCGCTTGATTGGGTATAAATTCATTTGGGCTATACTGCCCTCCAATATATTGGATTCCATTTATTACTGCAGTCATAATTACTCCTACGAACTAATTGTATCGATGTACGAAAGAACCACGTCTAAGCTACTTGCTGTGTCAGAGACTGCTTCTAACGTATCACCGGCTGCTAAAACAATTTTTGCTCCGCCTTGAATTAATTCAATAGCAGAATTAGGTGGTATAACAACTCCTTTTGCAAGGAAGTAGTCATCTCCGCCCTTAGCAATCTTAACATCAATTGCAATTGTTGATGTTAAAATATTGCAACATCTAATACCAATTACTGCATCGTAGTTTCCACCTGCTAACAATGTAGTATCACCTGTTCCAATTGTTCTAACTAATACGTTTCTAAAATCTTGTGCCATATTTTTTCCTTATAATGCAACCGCCATTGCTAATGCAAAGCCAGCTGACGCTGCTCCTACTGGATTACCTGATGCATCTAGGTAAACCGATTTACTTGCTGGTAAAGTACAAAATACATCTTTTGTGCCCGCAGAAAAGTCAACAGCAGAATCTGAGTTAGAACTGGAGATAACTTGAGTTCTAGCTAAGTTAGCACTTGTTCCATCTAATGTACCACGTCCTACTTCAAACTCACTTGTACCTTGATTAAAGATACAATAATAAGTTTCGTTGCTGTTTCCTATTCCTTGTGCAAAAGTTTCAAAACCAGTTACTGCTGAACCAAGTGCAAATGCACCTGTCCCAGTAGTTGTGCTTGTTACTTTTACTCTATCATTAATTACTAAAGCCATTTAATCTCCTTAACTCATACTTATAATTGCATTAGCGGGTGTTGATGGATCTGGGTAAGAAACTGTAAATGTACCATTAGTACAAGTTTTGTTTCCGCCAAAATCTAACACTACACACAATTTATCTGATTTGTCATCATTATAAATAGCTGCAAACGCTGCAGTAAAAGTTGCACTACTCCATGTAGAATCAGCAAAGTCAACTGAAGCAACTGCTGTACTCGAAGCTACTGCTTGTGAACCTAAAGCTTTTCTTGTGTAGTTTGAACCACCTCCTGAAGAAACTTCATCGGTTGCACTTACAGTCGTACTTGCTGTTGTGTATGGATTAGCCGTATACAACGCTATTTTAAATGCGTCACCTCCAGATGCAAAATTGTGAGTACCTGAAAAAAGTTCTCCTCTAAATGCGAATGGAATAATGTTTGCCATATTTTATCTCCTTATTTATTGCTTGATGGATTTTTGGATTCCAAAACGGTACGAATAACTCCATCAGCATATTCGTCTCGGCGTCTTCGACCTTGTTGTTCGATCGCATACGATAGTAAAGCTTTTTCGTAAGCCTGTGAATAGTATTGTAGCATATCTGCTGGACCTTTCAAGTACCCATATGCGTTTACTAGACAAGCATATAAAAGTAAATCTGCATATTTATTTGACAGAAAAGTCCCTGCGGTGTCTGTCACAATGCTTGTAGGTTCTTTATTATAACCTAAAGTAATTTCGTAGGTTTTATCAGGTGTAGGGGCCACTACCCAGAAATTCTCATCCCAATTAGCATAGTATTTGGGTATATCCACAGAACTACTTCCTGGATCAGAATAGTATTCTGCCATAAAAGTCGTATCTCTTTGTTCTAAATAGTATTGATTGCCGGCTGAATCTTTAAGTTGAACATATCGAATTAATCTTAAATCTGAAGGTATTGTAACATATCTATTGCCTATAATTAATGAAGACGTTGCATAATGTCTATCTTGATCAGAATCAACTTCTCTATAAATTTTATTTTCAGCATTTTTTATAATTCTAGAAAGAACAGAATCAGTAAATACATTACTATCTACTTCTGTGTATCCTCTTATATCTGTTTGTAATTCTGCTAAAGTATATGCCATTATCCGTTTACTACTCCTAATGTTACTGGACCTGCTGAAGTATTATCTCCACCGCCTGATATACCACCAGTCGTTGCAGTGCTTGTACTTGTTATATAAAAATAATTAATTGGATCTGTTAAAGGATCTGTTGTTGTGGCTCCAGTTACATTTCCTGATGAATCTATTTGTCCTAAAGCAATTGTAAATCCACTTGTATTATTTAAATCACTTACATTATCAAATGTTGGAATAGTTGCAAATGCTTGTAAATTTCTTAATTTAGGTTGTTCAATTAAATCTGCTCCAGCTGGTCCTGCAGAAGTTACAATTGGTGCTCCTCTAAATCTAACAACAGAGCCTGCTGCTCTTTGATGATTTTCTGAAAAAACATTTACATAAGTTGCTCCACCATATTTAACAGTTGTAAATGGATTAGAGTCTAAAAGAATTAAACTTGCCTTTGATGCGGGTTGTGGTCTTGGATTAAATAAAGCTTGTGGATCTGATCCAACTGGTTTTGGTTCAAGTTGTGGTTGCTTTGGTTCATATTCTGAAGTGTGGACCAAAGATCCATTCCATTCTCTAACCATTTCAGTATATGGAAAAGCCATACCAGATCTATCTGATATTGCTAATGATCTTTTGCCTGATGCATACTTACCCATTATACTCCATCTCCATAGAATGTTTGTGGTGAAATGAAACTAGATGTTCCTTGGTTATCAGCATCTAATGCTCTTAACATTTCACTTTCATATCTTCGTTCTAATTCTCCAGATCTTTCTGGTGAAACTTTTTGACTTAAATAATATGCAAGTCCTGACATCATACANGGATAAAATCTATTAANTATNTCTGATGTATAATTATANGATCCTGCNTCTTGAATTCTNGCTANATAATAAAAACAAAATTGAAAATTATTTGGTGAACTTGTGCTTGATACACTTGAACTTGGNGTTGTGTATAAAAANATACTTGGATTTAANTTTCGTTCTACATAATATTGTGATGGTGTACCTTTAGCTAATTTATTTGGTGTAGCTGAATAAGCTGATCTATCTATTTTAGTTAATGCAATATCTGCAGGTGCAGTTGCATCAGAATTGTTTCTATAATAAGCTTCTAATACTGAATCTATATCTTCAGGAAAGTTTGTAGAATCAGATGCAAAATTGTATTCTGCTTGACCCTCTACTAAAGGAATCTTTGCAAGTTTAACTTTCCATAAATGAACTCCTCTGTTACCCCATTCTTGAAACATAACATTTAAAGATCTTCTAGCTGATCTTAATTGATATCCAGTTCTAGTTCCTAATACACCTGTTCTTTCGTAAGCTTCTTCAATAATTTCATCTATTTGAGGATTATATTCTGCTTCACCAGAAGTTGGTGAGATAGTTTGAGCAGAATGGCCCATACCTGGATGAGCAGTGCAATAATAAAATAATACAGGTGCTCCAGTTTTTTTAACGGGTGCAACAACTATTGTTACTTTAGCTCCACTTGTTCCTGGAGTTCCAGTTGTAGTAACACCAGTTGTATAAGGTGCAGCTGGGTCATTATTTGGGTTTGTAGAAAACGCTAGTTGATGTGTATCGTTTGTCGAATCAGATAAATCAAAAATATATGTATTACCTTCATTTAAATAAAGGACAGGACTAACCTCACCGTTAATATAAAATTTATTACCGGTTCCATATTGGTTAGTGCCCGTTGCTACGGTTACTGTGTAAGTTATAGTAGCCATTTAAACTCCTAGCCGTGTAGCAATGTTACCGAAGTAGCTGTTGTTACAATCTGAAACTTCAAAGCTGTAGATGCTCTAAAACCTGTTCCTGGAAACTGCATGTATGTAGTTGAACCTGGACCATTAGTTGTGTTTGTAGCTGGAATTAAAAATTCAGCTAACACAGTTGCATTATCAAGAATTTTAACTGTAGATGCAGCTTGTCCGCCTTCTTTAGATACAAAAAGACCCAAAGCTCTACCTGGTGCTGCTGCACCGCCTGCATCGTGTGTAGCAACGCCTGAAGCTGTTGTCGATTTTATATCTACTGGATATGTACTCATTTATTTTCTCCTATTAAAATTAAAGTGTGGGCCGAAGCCCACACCAAATTAATTATTATGAAAGGTTATTGTTCTGTAAGTAGTTAATAACTACTGTAGCAGCACCTGCTGATGCATCGTCGTTTGCACCATTGTAGATGTAACCAACTCTAATATCAGAAGTTCCAATATCTTTCCAGTTTGCACAAAGTGCAGCTGTTCCCAATGCTATTTTACCAACTGCTGAAATAGCTACGTCATTGACGTATAAGTCTGTGTCAGCTGATGATCCTATCTCAAGTAAATCAGTACCTGAATCGTTAAACGCAGTTTCTACGTTAACTTCAATAGATACGATTTGAGAATTAGCTGGGATTACAACGCTTGTATCCGTTGCTGCACCCTCTACTGTGTAATCAAATGAAAATGTTTGAGACATTAATACTTGTCCCGTGTTTTTTACATCATCTCCAACTGTAGTACCAGTAGTGTTTGAAATCGTTCCCGCTTTAATCGGTCCCGAAAATGTTGTTGTTGCCATGTTTATATCCTCCTAGTTTTCCGAACATAGTCTCTAGGCCGTCGACTATACGCGTCTATGTTCTAATTAAATGTATAGTGTTGAGAATATACAGTAAATTTTAGTAGAGTGCAAGAGAGCCTGTGGTGAAGTTGCGTTTTTCGTGATGTAGCTTTTTCCTAAGTAGCTACTGAAACTTCGGGGGCAGCATCTTCTATTTTATTTGTAAGATTTGCTATTTTAGCTTCTTCTTGCTTGATAGCATTGACAACTTCTCTAATTTTGTTGTCGATTCTTACCATATCCAAAGTGTACCTTTGGTTATCACGCTGATGCACCGCCCATTCTGTCTCGAGACTTCTCTTCTGTTTGTATAAGTCTCTGACTTGTATTTGCATCTATGGTCTCCTCATAAGTTAGCCATAATTTCGATGAATCAATAAATCCATCTTTTTCCCACTTTATATCATTTTTACCCAGCTTGTCAACTAGGGCATTTTCGAAAGCAATAGCGCTATCTTCTGACATTATGTTGAAGTCAGCGTAGTAGCCATATGCTCTGATTTGTACTCGAAAATTTTTCATGATCACACCCTTTTATCATAAAGGGCGACCGAAGTCGCCCTTTAAATTTTGTTTTAACGATTATGTTGCGTTAGAACCGAAAATACCTCTAGGGTCTGAGAATCCGAATACGTATCTCTCTCTAGCTTTGTATCTTACGTTTCCTGTATCGAAGTCACCTTCCATTGAAGTTTTGATAGGTGCTCTTACGAAATGCTTAAGACCGTTAGGTACATCTGTTTTAATGAAGAATTTCTTCGCAGAAGTTAAGTAGTGGTTTACTACGTAACCTTGTGGAATCATTCCCATTGACGCAATTGCGTTAATGTCATTATCAGCTGTGCCTACTCTGCCAGCAGACTTCATCAGTCTTTCAGCAGTAAATTGTAAAGCAGAAGGAATTACTAATTTCGTTCCTTGTGCTGCAATTTTTAAGCCTCTTTCATCAGTAAGTGCCGCGATATCAATCAACGACTGTTCTAATGAAGTTTCGTTAAGTTCCGCAGCTGTAGTTAACTCGTTTGAGAACGTACCAGCTAGTGTAGGGTGGTCAGTAGCGCAAAGCTCCTTACCATCACCACCAGCAAAGTTTGAATCAAACGCGTTGTTTAATACTGCCGCAGCTTTAACTTGCTTCGTGTTTGCCATAGATCTTGCTAAAGCTTTTGTATATCTAGACGCAAGTCTGTCATACAAGTTGTCTTCGATCGCTTCTTCAGTGATCGCAAAAGCAAGTGCTATTGTTTCGTTAGTGTAACGTGCTGTGAAAGTTTCTTGTGCATCATCAAATGTTACACCTTGACCTTCAGGTTTTACTGCCGCATTCGCGAAACCAGATAACATTACTTCTTCTTCAAAAGCTCTGTCAGATGTTTCCGTGTCGAATATTTCAGCATGCTCGTTAGCATATTGTTTGTACTCAAGTCCAAATAGTGCATTTAGACCTGGCTCTAGTTCTTTAACTAGTTGTGCTCGTGATATTGCCATAGTTATATACTCCTATTTGTTATTAAGCGTTATACAAGTTACTTGCAGGTAAGAATGTAACAATTATGTTAGCACCAGCTGCCGTAAGATCTTTGTTTTCAGGATCTTCCGCGCTTCTTACTAATCTAAATTGTGAGTTCGCATCTGCACCAGTTTTCCTTAACGTAGAGATCGATTGACCATCTTTGTTATCGGTAGCTGTGTAATTGTTCATGTTCATTGCATTAACTGCGCCGAAGTCAGCCTGCACAATTGCAGAGTCTGCTTTAACAACATATTCCTGATCAGGATTGTCGTTAACAAACGCGATAATGTCATTTGAACCTGTGTTATAGTTTTTGGAAGTAGCTTGCGATGCAACTACATTGTTTGAAAACGTAGGTTTTCCAGTAGAGTCAATAAAGAATGCTCCGTTGAATACGCCTATGCACAAACCATTAGGTTGTCCGCCACCGCCACCACCATTGTTGGCCCAAGCGTTTCCGCCTGTTCCACCGTCATCAAGTGTTGTAAACGCGACATCTTGAATGTAACCCTGATCTCCATTCGAACTTTGAACAGACATTGGATCACCTTTGTTTGACGCTACACCTGGTGCCGTTTGGATTTTGTACTCAGATTGTCCTGAAGTAGCTGGAGTATTACCAACATTCATTACCATTCTAAGACCGAATCCAGTTGTACTAGCATTAGCCATAGTTGTTTCCTTTTCTTATGTACCTGCTCCGAAGAGCTTCCGGTACGGGTTAATTTGTTGGGTAGGAATTGCTAAATAATTAGCTTTTCTTTGTACCACCAAAGGTTACACTAGATGAAGATTCATTATTGAATTTCATCCCAGCTTGCCGTTCCTTCATAAGATCGTTGTTTATAGCTTCTTCTTTGTCTCGAGTTCTTTGTTTGTAGTACTCGTCAATTTGAAGTGCGATCTCTTCTGGTATCCTTGCCAGCAAAAGGCCACCTACTCCTATGATCCCTGCGTATCTACCTTCAGACATTTGTGGATAATCTTCTTCAGGATATTCATCAGCTCGAACTAACTCATATCCTTCTCTTAAAGACGCTGCAACATTTTTGGTATCTTGATACCCCATAGTTTCAGCTCTAATCCACTGATGTCGAAAGCCTTTTGGCGCAGGCGGTGCATCGAGTGAGTTGGGTGGAGTCCAAACTTTTTTAGCTTCCGCTTTAGTTCTAGTTTGACTCGCACGTGAAGTTTTTTGTTTATCTTTTTCNATATGCTTATACTCCTTCCGTGATTTTTACTTGTTTTGCATAATCTTCGAGTGGCACACCTAATCTTTTAGCTATTGCTACCTGTGAAGGTGTGAGCTTAACAGTTTTTTTGCGACCTTGGGGGGCTGATCGTTTAGCCGAAGCTACATTTTGAGCAGGTTTTGCTCTTTCTGTAGTTGTACCCGCCATCTTATCAAATTTATGCGGAAATTCAAGTCTTATTCTTTTGTCAACTTCTGCATAATATTCGTCAGTTTTTGGATCATATCCTTCTTCTTCTACAAGCTTTTTGTGTATATCAAAAGCCGTATAAGTCATAGCTGTGTCGTTTCCGAACCAACTATTGTTAGAAGCCCAGTCTTCTGCTTTAGGATCAGTAGGTATGTTAGCACCAACTTTTCTTTGCGGAGTAATATTAACCTGTTTTTCAGATTGTATTTCTTCCGCAGCTTTAAGTTGTCCAAGTCTTGCGGCATCAGAATTTAATCTTGCCATTTGTTCTTGGGCTGATACTTGACCATCTACATCTCCTGCTTCAATAGCAACTTTCAGAGCTTGTCTTGCAGCGTCCATATTTGTTTTGACTCTGTTTTCAAATTCCGAAACATAAGATTTATCAAGTTTAGAAAGTTTGCTTTCTAAAAGTTCTTTATCTTGTTTAGCTGATTGAGCGTAAGCTACTGCTTCTTCTCTTTGCCTCTCTGCTTCTCTCATCTTACGAGTTAATTTAGCAATACGTTTTTGAACGCCTTCACTATATTTTTCTAACTCATCTTCTTTTTTCTCTTCTTTTTGTTCAACAGGTTTTTCTTCTTTTGCTTCAACCTGTTCTACCTCTATCTTTTCTTCTTCTTTTGCAGCTTCTTTGGGTTGCTGTTCATCTAAATTAACTTCAGTTACTGATTCATCACCATCACCTACATCAATTAGATTATCTTTTTTGTTTTCTTCTGGCATAGTTCCTTCCTATGTTAAATGTAATGAAGAAGATCCTCTGGATCTTTAATTGTACCCAGAACTTCATCATCGTTTATAATACGCACTTCTCCGCCTTCTATTGGTAATCTTGAGCCAGCATATCTGGCAAAGATAACCCAATCTCCTTTTTTGCACCACGGCGATTCAAACTTATCTTTATCTTTGTATGCTGCCGGGCCCATTTTTAAAACATAACCACATGTGGTTGCAATTCTTGCTTTGTCTAATTGTTCTTGTGAAAATAAAATTCCACCTTTAGTTTTTTCTTTAGGTGTGAATGGTAATAATAATATTCTATAACCAGAGGGTTCTGGTAACTGATTCATTAGACCATCAATATTATTAGGATCTAATCTTGTTGCGTGAGATTCTTCTTTTGCTTCTTCTTGATATTTTTGTTCTAATGCATTGACATGTTTAGGAGTGTCCTTTTTGGTCTCCGATGTCGATAACGTTTCCTTGCTCATTTTTTTGCTCCTTATAGTTTAGCAGGTTAGAGATTTCCTGTAGTATTATTTGATAGGCATGTGCCTGTCCTAATAAATACTTGTATTTTTCCATATTGTCAACACCTCCACTCATCATTGTTTCTTCTATTTGAGCTTCAGCATTTTTAATTGCTTTTTTGATTTTATCTATTATGACTAGATCTTCCATTATTTAACCCACCTGTCAATTAAAGAAATTTTTTCTTCTGCTTCTTTAATTTTATCTAATAGTTTGTCTATTTCTTCTAAATGTTGTGGATGTTCTCCTATTCCAACAGGATGTTTAAGATAAATATTAACTGTTGCTATTCCTTCTGCTATTTGTGCTTCGTATCTTTTTTTAAGTGCCTCTAACATTTCCATCTTCTTCTAGCCTGACGTAGTCTAGAATTAGGATCTTTAGCTGCTTTTGGAAATTTTTTCATTTGACCTGCGCTTCTTGCACAGTACGACTTACGTCGGTTTGCAGCTTTTGACCCTTTTTTTACTTTACCAGTCACGGCTGTTTTTAGTTTAGAACCGGGATTTTTTCTTCTGTAGGCCATGACACCGGCTCGAGTCATTCCTGCTCCAGACTTTGTAGGTCTAAAGTTCTTTTTATTTCTTGCAGGCATATTATCCTGTCTCCTCACGCTAATCCTCCCATACCCATATTTTTTCTTTTTGCAAACGTTCTTACGTTTGTTGGTTTACCACCAACACCTTGTGCTTTACTTCTTTTCCTTGCAACGGCACTCCGTCTCTGGGAGTCTGTCATGCTTGCTGCTTTGGCAGCAGGCACGCACTTTGGATACTTTCGTTTTGAACCACTTGCTGATTTTCTTCCACATTTTTTAAAACCTCCGCCTTTCTTCTTGGCGCCTATATCAACCCAATCTTGTTTGAACCACTCTTTTAGACCAGCCATTATCTAATCTCGCAACCTCTACCTTTTTTAGCAAGACCTCCACTAGCAAATCTACGTTTGTTTTTTGATCCTATTCTATTACCACCTCTCTCTTTTGCCTTGTTGGATTTTAATAGACCTAGTTGTTTTCCACCTACTTGAACACTTGGACCTTTTCTTCTCATTTGGATGCTTCTCGCTTTGTTAATTCTAGAAATTTGTTCGTCTGTATATTTTTCTTTTTTCATTATGCCTCCATTACGTTTACCTGCTGGTTTAGGTCCTTTGAAATCTTTTCTTTTTGTACCAGATGGATCTTTAATTTTACCTGCACATATTTTAGATGCGTAGGCATTTGCATATGCGCTTGGGTATACCTTGAATTTTCTTTTTGCTGCTGATTTACCTCTAGGACAAAGTTTAGTCATTATGATCTCGCTGTTTGTTTTGCTCTTTTAAAGTTAGCTGCTGTCGGTGCACCCTTTGCACCTTTTTTTCTCATTTTACCACCACGTTTTCTTTTAGCATGTATGTTTGCGTATAGCCCTCTACCTGCCATTATTTATTTAACTCCCTAACTATTCTTTTCTTTTCAGATTTTAAGTTTCTTTTACCTCTTCTAGAATATGCTTTTTCAGAATCTACTCTTCCAAGTTCTTCTAATCTATTCATTCTTCTAGTGTTAGCTCTTCCACCTTTTCTAAACACGCCTCTACCTTTTAAAACATCAGCTCTAGTTACTTTGCCATCACCAGTTAAATCAGGGAATTTTGCTCTGCCACCTTTTTTCATACCTTTTCTGCCAAGTTCTTTTCTTAGTTCTTCTAATCTATCTTTTTTCTTTTTAGGTAAAATTTTTTCTTTTAAAGTTTTTGTATCTACTCCTTTTCTTTTCAAAGGTTGTTTTTGCAAAGGTCTAGGTATGTCACTTCCACTAGGATATTTACGTATAACTTTGCCACCATCTTTTTTACCAATTGGTTTTGGTTTAAAAGGCCGACCATACCTATCTTGTGGTTTTGGTCTTAAAACACCTGGACCTTTTGGTTTAAGTGCTTTTCCTAATCCTTTTATTTGTATGCCATATTTTTTAGCCATTATTTTTTCCTTAGTTTGTTAAGAGTCATTGCAAATCTAGCTCGTTGTCCTAACTTGCCTTTTTTCTTTGCAGCTGCTCTCAATTTAGAAGCAGGAATCTTTTTACCTTTCTTTATTCCTAAAGATTTTCTTAAAGCTCCTGGCTTCTTAATTGCTTTTTGTATAAAATTTTTAGACATTACTATCTATTAATTTTACCTTTTTTCTTCATCTTGCTACCGAATTTTCCGTAAGACTCATCTCTGCTAGCTTTTAATTGTTTAGCAGTTCTTTTCTTCTTAATTCTCATAGCAATAGATTCATCTTTTCTAGCTTTGTAACCTTGTTTCTTCTTACCAACTTTGCCGCCTTTTTTCATAGCGCCTCTATCCATAAGTTCCGTAGGTTTTCTTTTAGATTTCATACCCATACCATATCCTCTTGAGTACATCATCTCGCCAGTTCTGCCACCCATTCCACCGCCTTTTAAAGCTTTTCTAGAATTAGCAACTTGTTTATTAAATCTTGGGTTTGCCATTATTTTTTTCCTCCGTTCCTAAATATCTGTGTTCCCTTTATACCAAAAATACTCGCCACGACAAGGATCCACAGGTTTGTAAACCATGACGGTAGTGTAGAGAAGTATTCAAAAAACAATTTGACCTTCTCCATCGCATCTGGATCGTCGCTTACGACTGCCCAGGCTAATACTATAATCGGAGCCGACAAAATACACAAGACAAATTCGTCTTTCCAGTCGGATTGCCTAGCTTCTAGTAATTTACCCTGGTAAGCTTCCTCACCTCGGGCCATTTTTTCTGCATGCATTAGTTGTGCATCAGACATTGCCATTTTAGTCTTCTGACGATTAGAATAAATCTTAGCGCCAGCTTGCATTGCAATCTTTGCTAAACTAAACCACGCCATATTAGTACCACTTAGCTTTTCTTTTCTTCTCTGCTAAGATATTTCCTTGACCTTGAACCTCTGCTTCTTGCATTTCAGATGGATCAGTAGTTTCAATCTCTTTTCCACCTTCAACATAACCATCTTTGTTCGTAAACATTTCATGGTTCAGGTTTTTTTTATCTTTTTCTGCCATTTTAGCTCCTTTTATCTATTCCTGCTCTAGAAAGTGCAATCGCAATAGCTTGTTTTCGACTTTTCACCTTCTTATCGCTTTTACCTATGTTGAGTTTACCTTTTTTAAACTCCTTCATAACCTTTTTAACCTTTTTTTGAGGTTTTGTCATCTTCTTACTCATCATCTCTCCTAATTATCACATTACCTTGTCCCATATCTTTAGCACTTGGTAAAGTTTTTGATAAAATTGTCTTTTCAATCGATGTATTAGCTCTTAATTTTGCTAATTCTTCGTTTTGTTCTAGTTTTTCATCTTGATTTTCTTGATTCATCATCGCTCTCATCTTATCAAGGTTCAATCTCTCTTCTCCTTCTTGTTTTTTTCTAGCATTTTCTTGTGCTTGAAGGTCTAATTCTCTTGCTCTTAGTTTTGCAATAGGGTCATTATCAAATTGAGATGTAATTTTCTTCTCTTCTTTCATAAATTCTTCCATCATATCAGCAATAAGTTGCGCTTTTCTTGCTTCAATTTTTTCTGACATCATTTTTAATTGCATTTGAATTTGTGGATTCATAGCGGCTTGTGGATTTTGTCTTACAGCCATTAATTGTTGCATCTCACCTCTAAATTCTACTTCAACTTGCTCTTGTGCCATTAAAGAAATGTGTTCAAAACAATTCTTTTCAAGTGCAGCCATAACAATCGGATTATTTCTAGCCATATTAGTTGCCATAAAATTTAAATGCGAAGTTATATGCGCTCTGTGATCTTGACCAGGAAAAGCTTGGAACGGACGTCCAGCGAGAGCATCAATATGCTCTAACGCTGGATCCTTTGGTGCGGGAATAGGGGGTCGTTTTAAAAGTTTATCAATATCTTTTACACCCAAAGCTTCATACATGTTTCTGTATGCTTGATACAAATTATGTATTTGTGGATTAGATGTTGCCAGCTGCAGCTCCGACTGTGCGAGGGAAATACGCTGTGTCTGAGAAAATATATTGGGATCCGCAACTGGCAATATATCTACTCTATCGTCAAAGTCTGTTTGTTTAATCATTCTTTGACCACCAACAACATCGTAGGGATATTCATTAGGTAGATATAACTTGAAAACTCTTGCTAATAATTTGAACTCTTGTTTTAAGGCTGAATAAATTCTTTTATGAATCGCAGACATTGTTCTGCTTCCTCTTTCCAACAAGGCTACTGTCGTACCCACTGCCGCTTGTTGATTACCCTCACCTACTTGCAGGTCTGCTATTGAAGCGAATCTTTGACCTGCAGATACTACGACGCCCATAAGTTGTAAGAGAGTTTGTGATGGCTCTTTAAATGGTAACATCATAAATGAATCTCTGATATTACCGCCAGGTGCATCTACATCTCTAAATTCTCCTGGTTGTATTGATTGCGCATCATCTCTAATTCTAATTCCTCTTTGTTTAAATCCTGCTGGTAAATTTGATAAAGTTCCAGCGTCTAATAGTTGTCGTAATGCAGCTGTAGCTGTTCTTGATAATCCACCAATCATATGTATTAAACCAAAACCATAAAAACCAAGTCCTGGTAAAAATTTAAAATGTACAAAATAATCTACTTTATTTCTTAGTGGATCACCTATTTCATAATTTCTTTTGATTGATAAAACCTCTCTAGAGTTTTCTTCGATAGTTACAACATATGGAAGTTTAATTCCTGTTGGTTCACCATCTTGACCCATGTCTTCAAAACCTTCTAAATCTAAATGAACATGACACTCTAATAAATTAAATACATCTTCGTCTCTTCCTTTGCTTGCACCTTCAAGCTCTCTTTCTTTTTTTTCAACTTCAGTTTCATTTAAAGGTCCAGGTTTTAACTCTATGTCTCTATAGAAACCAGCAACTTGTTGTTTTCTTAATTCGTTTTCAGATATTTGAACCCGATGAATGATTGACTCCGCATCATCTAATGAGGTAGCTGTATACGGCACAATCAAATCATCTGCGGGAACAAATTTAGAGCAAGCCATTGATGTTGCTTCATCATAGTAAACTTTTTTAAAAGCTGAGCCTGCTAACGGTAAATGAAATAATAACGAATCAAAATCTGGTTCGTAATCTTTCATTTTATCCATGATCTGATAGTTCATGAAATCTTTTACTCTTTGAGATTGTTGTTCTTTCTCTGGAGTTGGCACTCCTAAAATTTGTGTTCTAACTGGTCCCTCTGCAGGTAATAATTCTTTATAAGCTAAAGCTTGAAACTGTGTAACTGCTTCTGCTAACACTGGGTGTGTTGCACCTGATGCACCTTGAAATGGTTCCGTTCTATTGTCATATTTAAATCCTAAAAGATCAAGACCTTCTCTATAACCTCTTTCCCAATCTTTTCTAGAATTTTTGTAATCTTGATAATTTTGAAAAAGTGTTGAACCCAATCTGCCTAACACATCATCTGGTAAGTGTTCTGCTAAATTAGCGTAGTGTTCCTCTCCACCTTCAACAGAAGCTATTGATGGATCATAATTAATATCTACTGAGCCATCATCATTTTCTGTAATTTCTACAGGATCCCCTTGTTCAGCAACTTTCTGTTGCTCTTCTTCTTGAGCAATTTCTAGTTCTTCAGGTGATGGAACTTTTATTTCTTGCTCTACGTTTGGTAGAGACTTGTCTACGTCTGCCATTTATTTTCTCCAATTTTACAGGTTTAACAGTATTGTAATTAATAAGCAAGCCCTCAGACTGAGGACCTGATTTAGGGGGTATTGTTTTAGTCAATTTCATCTAATTCTGCTGCCTCTTCTAGAGCTCTTTCCATGTCGGCTTCAGCTTTGCCAACTGCAAACTCACCTGATTTCATCTCTTCAATTTTTTTACCTGTTGCAAATTCTTCCATAGCTCTTGTGTCTGGTCCTAATATATTATCTAAATCTTCAACAACCTCTACGTCAAAATCAGCGTTACCATCAGGATCCACGTTAACAGGCACTTCTTCCTGAGCTATAAACTCACCTGGTTTCTTTACAGCTTTTCCTGTTTCTTCATCTATTACCACATATCCTGGTGGTTCGTATTCAATCTCATAAGTTTTTCCATATTCATTTTTACCTCCAACAAAAACTCTACCATCATCGTGTTTAGTTATTTCTATTCCAGGTAATTCGGGTAACTCTGCGCTTTGAATATCGGCGTCAATTCTTTTGACTATTCCTCTTTCAAAAGCTTTTTCTACAAAAGTTGGAAACCAATCTGGCATTGTTGTGCTTGTGTTAGCTAGCTTAACAACTTTAGGTGCTTTTGCTGCTTTAAAAAATTTACCAACAAAAGGTAATGATGCAATGCCTGCCATAAATTTTAAGAATGTTCTTTTGCTAGGATCTTTTGGACTACCTTCACTATAGTCCATTCTTGTGGAATCTTCTTGGAAATCAAACACAGGAAGAATAGGTTCTTCTTGCGGTATTACACCGTCTGTAAGATACTCACCAATACCACTGTAATCTATTCCTGCTTCTCTCTCAGCTGCTCGAGCAGCATCCTCATCAGCTGCAATACCTCTTATATTTTTTAATTGATCAGAGATAGTTTGAAAAACCTCTTTACTAATATCACCTTCTTTATCTCTAAACGCCCCCACTGCTTTATAAAAATCTTCTTCTCCTTTTTCGTATTGTTGAGGGAAAAGCATTTCATCGTCTGGTCCTCTAAATTCATTTTCTTGTTTAGCTAAAGTCATCATTGCTCCACTAGCTTTTTCAAAGTCTAAAGCTTTTTGAATATCCGCTGTATCTATATTTTCTTTAACTGCTATTTTTTTAAGTCTAGCAGTTTCTGTATCTCCAAATAATCCGTAAGTAGCATCGGATATGATTCTTGCAGGTGGTAGTCCTGCTTTATATCCTAGATAAGTTATTGGTACCGCTGCAGCTAATTCAAATCCTAAAGCTGCTGGACCAAGCACTTCTCTAAAAATAGCTCTACCTGCGCTAAGTTTTTTTGCTGCGCTTGCAGCAGCATTACCCGAACCTTGTGCAATCACTTGTTGTTTTTTAATATCTTTAAGATAGTTCATTGGATTGTCACAAGCACCACCTTCTGAAGCTGAACATTTAAATCCAAAGCTTGCTAATTTTTTTGCTATGTTCTTACTATCTTCAGCTGTGGGTATTTTAATTCCTTTTTTTAAAGATGTTAACATTTGTTTTTGTGTTAAATATTCTTTTGGAACTTTCATGCTATATCCAACTCTATTATAAGATGTATCAAAAGCCTTTTTTAAATTTAAATCAAAATTTTTGTAGTTAGCTATAGCTTTACTTGGTGGGTTTTTAAGATCAAACTCTGGTAATTTTATATTTTTCTTTTCTTCTGCTGTTAAATAAATTGGTTTAGCTCCTTGCTTTACAGCGCTAGGATTTATAGGTTTATTTAATGCCTCTTTTTTAATTTGTTCAAATTGTTTAACTAGTTTGTTTGCAGCTTCTTTCTCTTTAACGTTTAATTGATTATATTTTCTACCTTTAAATATTTCTTGAAGTTGTTTATGTTTAGTAGAAAGAGCAGAGTCAATAAAAGAACCTTTAATAGCACTATTAACATCTGTTCTTAAGCTTTGAGTAAATATAGCATAAGGTGATAATCCTCTTCTTGCAGAGGCCGTTAAACTAAATATTTCATCAGGAGATCGACCTTGATCTAAAAGTTTTTTTATTCCTTGTTGATATTTACCTATAAAAGTTCTTCCTTCAGTCGCGTTTAACGCGTTGTCAACTACGTTCCCATAATATTGATACATAGCACTAGACATAGCGTATCTATTACTAACACCACCTATATTTCTTCCAGTGTCAATAATTTTATTTGCTTTATCATTCTCAATCATAATACCTAAATTTTTATATTTATTTGATGTATCTGACATAGCTTCTGCCATCTGCATTAATCTTCTACTTGCAATGGAAACATCGCCACCAACAATTTCTGTTGCTCGTTTTAATAATTTAATTTGAGTAGGTCTATCTAAATCACCTTTTAATAAATTTTGAATTGTTTTATCTTTATTTAAAATTTTTATTTGTTCATTTATAGGTTCTAATCTTTCTTTAACGGCTTCTAAAGCACCAATTTTATTTCTATATTCTCTAACCTCTGATACTAAATTTTTATAATCTTTAGATGTAAAAACCTGACCAGTCTCTTCCGTAATTCTGTCTGTAATATATTTAATTTGACTAGGATTAAATCTATAAAATTTCATAAAAACACCTTCAACAGGCTTTCCTGGTAATTTTTTAGGACCCTTTTCTATAATTTTTTCATAGTACATCCCCATGTTTTTAGGTAAAAATTGAGCTAATTTTTCTTCGCCCTCTAAATTTCGATAAGCTTTGATTGTATCAACAACCATGTTTAATTGTGCTTTGTCTTTATTGATAATGCCTGGATATCTCTCTGGTACAAATTTAAAATTTGCTATTTCTGGGAATGTATCCAAAGCGACAGTTAGTGCATCTCTTACTCTTCTCTGGTCAGATCTATGGAAAAAAGAATTTTTTGTTTGTTTTTTGGTTGTAAATTTTACCTTATCTCCAAGATCTTCAAGGCTAAAAATATTTCCTTTTTCTTTCATAATAACATTTCTAATTTCAAAAGCGTCATTCAACAGAGAGCCTTTTTTAGTACCAGGTTTATAAAGCAATAAGTCTTTACTAGATCTTGAACCTCCTCCTTTAAGTTTTCCTAAAAAGTCTGGATCCTGCTTTCTTATTTTTGCGTAATCATACTTAGGTTTTCCTTCTTTTGTAAATCCAATAGGCTCGTAAACTCTAGGTGTCTGTAATTTTAATTTTCGTGGAGCTGTTTTAGCCGCCATGCCTTCATAAAAACCGGTACGACCACCATTATTAAAGTTTTCTTTTTTAATAAAATCTAAAGACGTATCTTCAAGACGACCACCTATTTTATTTAATGATTCTAGTAATCTGCTTTTTCTATTCTCTTCTTGAATATCTAAAAGTTCTTGTGGCTTTGGTTCTGGTAGCGTGAACAGTTCTTCAAAGCCAGTTGATGCTAAATCAAACTTAACTCTAGGAACATCTGGCTCTTTTAATTTTTGTATGAGTGCTTTGTTTTTAAGAAGTTCTGAGGCCATGTTATAACCCCATTAAATAATTTAGACCGCCGCCTGCATTTTTAGTTCTTGGTGTATTTTTAAAAGCACTAATAATTTCATCAGAGCTCATTCCTTTGTCTAACATTTTAAGTCCTTCGTCCATGGTTGCCATAACCTCTGCGATTCTTTGTGGATTATCATCAGCCATAATCTTTGCAATCAACTCATCTGAAATACCAGGGTATTTTAATTTTAAAGTCATTCTTAAATAAAACTCAGGAGCAATCTCTTTATAATCTTTTAGCTCTTCTAAAGCTCTTTTTTTATCTTTTTCAAATAACATTTCATCTGTAAGTTTAACTTCATCTGCAGTTTTGACAGCGCCTTTACCAAATTTTTTATTCATCATTGCCATAAGAGCTTTTATCCCGCCTTGAGAAAAACCAACACGACCACCTGTAGAAAATTCATCTGGATCAGGTAGTTCTGATGTTTCTGATATCTCAACTGCTTCGTCATCTAAAGACTCTCTGACAACAGGTTTCTTAACTTTAAAATTATCTTTAGCAGCTAGAAATGTATCTGCTGCTTTAAATTCATTTTCTGCAGTATCAATAATACCATCTAGTGTGCCTAATATTTCATTGTCTCTTTCGTAATAATTTTCAAAAATTTTTAACGGATCCATGTCTGGATCACCACCGCCTCTTAGATCATCGTAGTTAGCCAAACTTTTTCTAACATCTTCGGGTAAATCAATTCGTGTATCTTTTAATAATATTTGTCTTATAACAGCTCTTCGTTTTCCTTCTTGCATAGCGCTGTAATTTCTTGCCATCATGTTATTTACATTCTCTAGCGCTTCCTCTTCTTCAAGAGTTAGTTCTCGCTTTGGTGGTACATAGTCTTCATCTAATACAGATTTTACACCTTGTTGTTTTGTTTTATATTCAACAGATTCTTTAATTGCTTTGTCTGCCATACTTCCTGGCTCAACACCTTCAGGTAAACCAAGTTCGTCTTTTAATAACATAATTCCCTCTGGTTTAACTTTTTCTTGTGTTCTAATATCAATAATCTCTGCTTCAGGTTTTTGTACAGGTTTATCTGATTTTCCAAGTGGTCCAAACATGGACTCAGCTACGCTTTTTACTGTGCTTTCTTTTTTTGGTTGTTTCTTGTTTAAATATCTTTGAGCATTCATCTCAAAGTTTTTTACTTCTGACATGTTTTTATTGGACAAAGCATATGGACCATACTCTGCTAATTTCTTTTCTATAAATTTTAAAACGTCAGGGTCATCAAAAGCTGAATCTGAATATAATTTAAAAGGACTGTTCTTATCTAGTTTGATGGGTTTACTAATATTAGTTTTTGTACCTATAATTCTGTTTAGGTAGCTTTGGCCAAACATTGATCTTAGTAATTCTAATAATCTCATTAGTAATAGTTCCTTTTAACTTTGTTTATAACTTCGTCCTTTTCATCGTCTGGGTGTAGAACAAAGCCACCCTGCCTAAATCTCATGATCGCTTGTGTGGTCGAGTCCACAAGGTCATCATGGTCGCCAAATGGGAAAGCTGCGCATTCCTCAATCACCTCTTCAGCGAATTCCTGGTCAGGAGCGTATATCATACCAGATTCGAACAAAGGTGCAACAGAATTTACCCTTGTATGCTTATCGTTTCCTTTCGACGGCGTAAAATTGACAACAGGTATACCCATCTTTCTTAACTCATCTGTTAAAGGTTGACCTGATGCTTTAGCCTCAACAATCACTGTATCAGGGTCCCAATACTTAAATTGTTCCATAGCAACTTGTTTTAGCTCTGGAAAATCGTATCTACCTTTTTTAGCATCTAATAATATTAAACTCGCAGGGCTATCATCATTTTCATAAAACACTCCCCATGTTGTAATTGCAGAATAGTCAGCGGTTTGTTTTTTACCAAAGGCTGTATCATAAGATTGTATAACATGCTTCAATGCAGGAATATAATCATGCTCCCACTTTTGCCACCATTCTCTTTTTATAATTGCTCCTTCTTCTGACGTTGGGTTCTGCATATACTGAGCATTCCATTTCTGTACACCTGTAGATGCTTTGACTGCTTCTAACTCATCAAGACTCCAATACTCTGGCCATAAAGGTTTACCGCTTGGCATAATGGCAGGAAACTCTACGATCTCCCATTGATCAGCTTTAGCTTCTCGTTGCGCGCCTAACAGACACCCAGTCAAATCTTTTGTATTCCATCTTGTCATGACAAGAATAATTGCACCGCCAGGCTGGAGACGTTGACGAGGACCTGATGTATACCATTCAAAGGTTCTCTCCATAGCATCTCTGTTCATGGCGTCTTGTTCTGTATGCGGGTCATCTATAATTAGAAGATCTGCACCTCTACCTGTAATCGCGGAGCCAACACCAGCTGCATAATACTCACCACCTTGTTGTGTTTCCCATTTACCAGCNGCTTGNGAATCNTCTTTNAGTTTTGTTTTAAAAACTTGTTGATACTCTGTTGAGTCGATAAGTTGTTTTGCTTTACGCCCGAATCTAACTGATAGCTCTGTTGTATTAGTAGATTGAATAATCTTGAGCTTCGGGTTTCTACCCACCATCCAAGCGGGCAGCAAGTAGCTAGCGAACTCGGACTTTGTATGTCTTGGTGGCATATTTATAATCAGCCTTTTAATTTTACCTTCTGCTATCTGATTAAATTTTTCAGCAACAATCTTGTGATGTGATCCTTCAACAAAATCTGGCCAGACATGTTTTACAAAAGCCATAAAATCATTTTGTATTTTAGATTCTTTTTTCTTTTCTTGAAACTGTAAATACGTCTTCATAAAATCTTTACGTACATCAGCTGGTAATTTCTTTATCTTTTCTAAATCTATTTTCATTTCAAAAAAATTTTCTGCAAAATTTTTTAGGATTAATTTTGAAACC
>FUFK010037878.1_pt1 | contig 35974 bp, 90 predicted proteins | sample 1021851 | NCBI WGS metagenome assembly FUFK01 (sample SAMEA51879418, study PRJEB19060) | metagenome | reverse complement strand
TCTCTAAGAATCAAGTCTTGACCATCCCATCTTTTATCTTTTGTTGGGTCTTCAAAAAGCTTGTTTGTGTCTTCGTATCTACCCTCCTTAATGCGATCAACCCATATCACAAAATCAGGATTAAATGCTTCTCTAGCTTCTTCTGTCGGACAACAAAAATCAGAAACAACATATCCCCCACCAAGAGTCGCCCAATCTGCAAGCTTGCCCATTCTTCTTGAATGCTCTATTCGATCTTCAGTAGAAAATCCAAGGTCTTTATGAATTTCTTGTCTAACTGCATCAGCATTAAACCATACGGCATTCAGTCGTGGCACCAATTTTTCTGCCAAAGTTGTTTTCCCAGAACCAGGCAGCCCCATAATTAAAATCTTTCTTTTCATTGACTATTTTACACGCACTTGAATACATTTTTTAATTTATTATTATAAATAATATGCCACCTTAGCTCAGATGGTAGAGCACCTCACTTGTAATGAGGATGTCGTCAGTTCGATCCTGACAGGTGGCTCCATTTTATATGAATCTATACAATATCCCTATACATCAAAAATCCCCAAATATCGCAAACGCTATCGTAGAAATACCAAAAGGTACTAGTGTGAAATATGAATACGATAAAGATTTAGGAGTTTTTAAATATGACAGAAGCCTTACTTCTGCAATGACTTATCCTTGTAGTTACGGATATATACCAAATACATTAGGCGAGGATGGTGATCCGCTCGATTTTTTAGTTTATAATGCAACTCCGATTGATCGAGCTACTTTGGTAGAATGCAAGGTTATTGCGGTGCTTGACATGGAAGACGATGGAGATAAAGATTATAAAATACTAGGAGTGCCCACCTCTCATGTTCGCAGACATTATAATTTAAAAAGCATTGATCCTATGTTTTTAAAGATAGCCTCAAACTTTTTTGCGCATTATAAAGATTTAAGCAAAAAACAGGTCAAGGTTTTCGATTGGCATGAAAAAGAATATGCCCACAAAATAATCAACGAAGGAATACAAAGACTATCTTCCGATTAATCAACAAAATCGGGCAAGTGAAAAGTCGTATCATCTTCGTCTTCGTCTACTAAATATAATTTCATATCAAGATATCGAAGATTTACACAATTTAGATCTTTAGTATTGACAAATATAACTTTCTCTGATAGACTATATCAATGAGCAAAAAATCAGATCCCTTTCACGATGAAGAGCTAGATACTGTTTGTCCTATTACAAATAAAGAAGTAATAGATGATTGCCATATCACTATTGAGTTTGGATATGGAAGCGATTTAGACATGAATACATATACTTTCTCTCCTGTTCACGATGAGGTTGGCAAAAAAGTTATTAAATATATTGCATCACTGATGCCTCAAGGTCATTCTGCGGAAGAATTCGCAACAAATGTTATGGATGATCTTTTTGATTCGGAATGGACAGAAGAAGACAAAAAAAATCACGAGCTTGAATAATGCGACCTTGGAAGGATTGTAATACATTAGGAAAATGTATGATTATTTGTAGCGTAATTAATGTTATTGTTGCAATCAAATTAGCTATGCTACCGAGTTATCTTTCCATATTCAGCGTCATCATGGCATCTTATTGTGGAGTTATGACATACTCTAAAAAATGCACCAAATATGATTAAACACAACTCAAATACATTGTTTAGGGGGCATAGCATGATAAATGGTATGATTAAAGATATTCTTGCATACTTTCAATCTCCTGTTTGGACAGAAGAAGATGAAGCGTTAAAGTTAGAAATATTTTCTTCAATTATTGTTAAAAATAAATGTTGGTATTGCGGGATTGGAGAACTAAAAGATAATGATCATTTTATACCAACTAACGGAAGATTATTTGATCCGCCAATGTTTGGACTTGAGCATGAAGGAAATATAATACCATCTTGTAAAATATGCAATGCAAATAAAAGTAATAAACATCCTTTAGTTTGGTTAAAAAAAGGAAGAGTGACTAAGGGTAAAGAGTTTCAATTTCCCGCCAAAAGAATAGAATGTTTTGAATTATTTTTTGATATTTTTAAGGATAAATTAATTGCAGATTCTACATTAACAAACATAATAATAGAACAAGCAATACCAAAGTGCGAAAAACAAACAAAAGAATTAGCAAATTTCGAAGAATGGATAAAATTGTAATGATACAAATTATCGATTTGTGTAAAAAAATAAATGAAGAATGAAAAAAAATTACCCGATAATATTGCCCCAAATCCACATTCTTTACCTTATGCAAGCAATATAGGTGCTCCTGCTATCAGACCTGATCACAGCCTTGGAGGATGGAAGATTGGTGCGGTACACTCTGCAAACAAACACTACGAAGAACGCTTTAACAAATTAAAAAAAGAATTTGAAATGCTCGCAGAAGACGTAAAATGGAACGAAATAATATTTAATTCAGAAATGAGAATGAAACCTGTTATTGGAAATACATATCATTTATATAAAAAAGATAATAATAAATATTTTATGAGTTTATTTGCTCCACACGAATGCTCTTGGGGAGATAAACATGAAGCAAGTTTTATCTTGAATTATGACAATAGATGGGACATAATAAAGTAACAAATATGTGGAATTATAGAATAATTAAAAGAAATAAAGTTTACGGACTTTATGAAGCGTACTACAATGATAATCAAGAGATTTTCGCTGTATCTGATGTCGCAGAAATGACAGGAGAAAGCCCTGAAGATATATTAGATAGCCTACAAACTATGCTTGCCGATACAAAAAAACATTTTGATTCTTTTTATCCACCTCAACCAAATAATAAGGTTTTAGATTATAATGAAATAGAATTTGCTTCTATTGGAGACGAAGAAGACTTTGAAGAAATTACCATTGAAGAATTACAAAAATCAATAAGTGAATTAAATATGCCTCCATCTGAATGGACTGACCCTGATGTTGAGGTTAACGACTAAGATAATCGAAAGAAAAAATTATTATACCTAAATAAAAGATCATCTTCGCCATCTCCAATAATTCTTCGTAAAAATCCATTAAATTATCTTACACAAAAGACTTGACATCTTTTGTTTTTAGTGCTAAAATGAACTCCATGAAAGAAACAATACTAGGCTTAACTTGCATCAGCGAGCAACTAAAAGAGAAAGACAAGAAGAAATATTCTTTTCAAACCATGACTCGCAAGCGTTTCAACGACCTTTGTGTAAAAGAAGGTAAAGATGAAGCAATCAACCAACTTTCTCAACGCATTATTCACAATATTCGCACGACTCAGTACATTTTGCGTCATTGCATTACAAACAACATTGTTCACTATCGTCTTAGTTCTGCTTTGTTCCCTCTTCTTACTGATCCAACTCTTGATCTTTCTCTTGAGTCTTTGCCGAATTATTCCACGATTAAACACGAACTAAGATTTGCGGGGCTTATTGCATTTTCTTTTAAAATATCTATTAGTATTCACCCCGATCAGTTCAATGTTCTTGCATCTACAAATGAAATGTCTGTTGCAAAAAGCATCAAAGAACTCAACTTTCAATCTGACATTATGGACATGATGGGTTTGCCACAAGATCACACTGCCCCCATGAATATTCATATCAATGGCACTCCTCCCGAAATACAATCAAACGATGATCCCGATGCAGTTAAAAATGCGAGAATCAAAGAAATGGCAGAAAGATTTTACAACAATCTTATGCGTTGTCAGCCAGGAGTATTCAATCGCTTGACTATCGAAAATGAAGACAAAGGCTTTTGGAATGTAGATAACATTCTTGCATTTAGTAAATATATTTTCAAAAAATATGGATTCAATCTTCCAATCTGCTATGACAACTTGCATGACTTTTGCAATCCATCCGAAGAACTTAATACCTCATTTCAAGCAGAAAGATGTGCGTATACATGGGTCAACCCACTCAAACAAGACGACCATTTTGTTGCCCCTGTGTTTCATTGGTCAGAGGGTAAACCCGAAAAGCCAAGGGCACACGCAGATTATTTTGCACTAGGAAACTTTCCACCGCACATTGCTATTGATCCAAATAAACCTGTAAAGTGGGAATGTGAAGTTAAACAAAAAGACAAAGCAATTTCTTTATTGAAAAAAAATCTACAACAAATATGAGCAAAAACTCATCAACTAATCAAAACGGGAAAGGTTCTTCTCCTAGAAATAATCATTCCAAAGATTTTCGAGATAATTATTCCAAAATAAAATGGTCTAAAATCAAGAAAAAACTTGATAAAGCGAAAGACAAGCCGTAAGATAATTAATTGCGTGTAAAGTAAATAACACGAATCCCCCAAAATAATGAAAAAAATATTAATTATCACATTCCTAGCACTATCACTTTTCTCCTCTTGCCTACAATCCAACAAAGATTCAAAGGAAGAAGCTAAAGAGCCTATCTCTACTCCTAGAAGCCCACAATTACAAAAAGAAATAGACGAGCTTTTAGCAAAAGACGCAGAAAATAAAAAGCTAGAAAAAGAATATTTAGAACAAATAAGAATCGCACAAGAAAATAATGATACTCAAGCGTTTGAATTTTTCTTTCAAGAATATATTGATGTTGAAAGATTAGACATTCCCGAAGAATTAAAAAAAGAACCAAATTATGTTGAAGGCGGTGTTAATGTAAAATATTAATGTCAAGAAAAAAGCACGAATTTAAAAACCAAATAATAACAGGTAAAATTTATAAAGATCATAAACAAGGTAAAGATAAATCTTTTTATGATCAGCTTTTTAATACCAAGCCAACAAAATACACAAGAAAAGATATAGGATTATTTTTAGTTTGGATATGGGGTTTTATTTTTGGTTTTCCTTTTGGTATGGGTTTTTTTGCTAGCAAATCTACGGATACTCTTTCTACGCTTTTATCAATTTTTGGAGTAAGCTCAATGCTATTTCTTTGGATTAGCTTGTGGATTATTGGCAAACAAAAGCATTATTTTCAAGAAATATTTGACTCGTTTGATTACACTTATCATCCTTCTACTTTTGATCAAATTGATGACATGAGACTTTTCAAAATAGAAGAAAAAATGGCAATGGCAAGAGAAAACAATAATATTGAAAAAATAACAGAATATAGATACAACATAAAACAACTTGCCCTTAAAGGTAAATTGTCGAAACAAACAAAAGCCTACATAAAAGAAAAATATTATTATTTATTAAAATGAAAAAGCTTTGGTTGATATGGGCAAGAACTCTAGATCATCGTGTTGGAAAAAATGACGAGGATCAACCCGACATTCCTGTTCTTACTTTAAAACAAGCTCAAGTGAGCTTACTGATCCGTACAATTATTGTCTTGACAAACATGGCAACCTGTGGTATGATTATGGCTAATATTATAAAAAATTGGTAAATATGCATGAAGCGATGACAGAGGAAATTAGTTATAACAGAGGTTATGACAAAGGTTGGGCAGACGCACAAGAGCGTCTTGCTATAAAATATGAGAAGGCTTTAATAAAAGCTCATTCTGAGGCTTATGACAAAGGTTATCAAGCAGGAGCAAATCAGATGTCAAATGACCCATGTCTATGTGGATTTTGGGGCAAAAGCAACTCAAATAAAATAGTAAGCGATTGGCATAACGATTGCAAAAATGGAAAATGATTAATTGGATTAGAATTGAAGACGAAACCCCCAAAGAAGGTAGAAGGCTACTTTATTTCTTTGAAGGCACAGGTGTTTGGGTAGGTTTTTACTATGGCATTGACGAGGAATATTGCCCTAAAGCGGGTCATGTCTTTGGAAGCGATGCAGGATTCCTAACAGGAGATGTTTCTCATTGGTGTTATATTGATTACCCTAAGGGCGAAGGGGCAGAATGGAGAGTAAATATGGATAAAGAATTTTTTGAAGAAACTAAACTTCAAATAAACAAAACAAAAGAGCATATAAAACTTTCTTCTTGACATCTTAAAATAAATTTGTTATAATGCTTGCTATGGAATTATCAGACATATTGCAATTTTTCGTTGGACTATCCATTCTTTATGTGTGGTTGATACGATCTCATGTGCCAACAAATTTTAGAGTAGGTAGTGCNACAACCCTAAGAGAAGAAGTTATTGANGTNGGTTTNCCGAATTGGGTTTATGATATACTAAGAGTAGTTAAGCCAATTTTTGCGTTTTTTCTGCTAATCGGATTGCTTTACGATCCACTTACATTACCCTGCATGGCATTTACCACTCTTTTTATGGTTGCAGGAGTTGGTATGCACATTTATGCCAAAGACAATTTATTTAAAATGATTCCAGCCTTGACATTGCTATTTTTCTGTGTTATAATTTTTACTTGCCCATCTAAATGGGGAGCTTAAATGCAAACATATTTCAGTATAGTCTTTTATTTCTTGGGAGACTTAACTTCAAAACTTTTACAATACAATATAACAAACATAATTTTTTATCCGATATACAGAAGACTAATGTTAATCAGTATTAGTTTTGATAAAAATAATATTGTATGGGAGGATTCAGAAAAAAAAGAAAGCGAAAGAATAAATTTTATTGTTAAATTAAAAAGATGAAAATAGATTTAGGAATAAGAGGTAGCGAGGACGCAATAAATCATATACTACTTAGAGTAAACAATGATTTTATTTTGCAGACTAAAGACAATTTATTTCTTGCGGGAGAAGAAGGCAGAGATAAAACAGGAAAAAATTTAGTTCAGTTATTAGAAACTTTATCTAAAGATCACGAAATATCTGTTCGCAAAAATGTTGCGGAAGAAATTGAAAGAGAATTAAATTTAAATGGAGAAATAAGTAAATATGAGTGAAATAAAAGAATTATGGGATTTATCTTGGACTGATGGTTTGTTGTTGACATTTATGTTGATGGCACTTTATACTTACAAGGTTTGGATTGACAATAAGTTTAAAAAATAATGAAAACATTACATAATACTAAAAATTGCAAATACAGAAAATTCTTGCACAAGAAATTAAAGCACGGCAAAATAAGTGGCAAGTTTTATAAGTTTCTTTGCAGAAACTTCCCTTACCGAATTACTGCAAGAGAGGTGACAATTTGTGTCTCGCAGGTTCTTAATGGCAAAATGACTGAAGAGAAAGCTATTACNACTTTGCAAGGAGCAGGGAATGAACTNAGANGACAAAAAGAGATGTATCAATCAAATATAGAGTGCATAAAGAAAACATCAAAAACGACAACTCCTTGGACAAAACCTCTTTACCGAAATAAATGAAAGAAAAAATTAATTTAATAAAAGAATTATTTGAAGCAATCGGAGTATTTTTTATCTTGACTTGCTTGCAAATATGGTATATAATAACAGGAAATGAATAAAGAACTATACTTAATGTTAAAATCATCTGCTGAGTCGGATGTCGCAAGAGCCAAGTTATCTTTAAAATTGCTTGGCAAACACGCAGTTGGAATTGGAGATCACTCTACCAATGATTTTTATAAAAATGCAGAAGAAGCACTTGATCTACTTGATAACGCAACTAGCAGATTAGATACTTTGGAAAAATATATTGCCGAAATAAATGATTGATCTATTGGATATTGGAACTACATTTGGCGGTCTTAAAGACTTTGATGTCACAAATATAATTAAACAATTATTGTGGAAAAATAATGCAAAAGAATTTACTTTAAAAATATCAAAAGATATTGACGATTATCACATTTATGTAAAAATAGAAGATATTAAAAATGAACAGATTTGACCTAGAAGAAGACATCAGTAATCTCAACCAAATAGGTGAAGATATAGAAACAATTATATATGCTATTGGAGACTCTGCAAATAAATATACTGAAGATCAATTATTAAATATGTTAATTGGTATAAAACAATTACATGATACTCGTTATGAAAAAATGTGGACTACATTTGAACATTTAATTAAAGACGGAACTATTTCAAATAATAAAGTATGAAAAAAATTAGTCTTAAATCGCTATTCAGCACTAGAAGAGAACAAATACATCAATTTAAATCCTTAGAAATAAAAGATTTTTTTACAAATAAGGGAATCAAATTGCAGTATCCAAAAGCACAAGTAAGAAGAAGAATGTCCTACTATTTTTGGAAGCCAATCGTTTCGGAAGTTAGTCAATATAATTTCTCAAAAAAAGATAGAAATAATATCCTCAAAAAAATGTGGAGACAAATGGATCAAAGACATCTTTTTGCCACTCATACTCAAGCAAATTATGACTTAGAATCTTTAGCTTTATGCACAGAAGATCACGACAATGGACATTGGAAAGAGAAGTAAAAAATATGTTGAATATCATATGTTTAATACATTTCATCCGATATATGAAACAAAAATGCAAGTTCATGGTTTATGGCATGAAGCAAATGGTGAAATAAGATATGAGTCTATTTTGGAAGAAGAACCCGATGGAACGCAAATAAGTTATCTGTTCCCTATCTTTGATCCCGATTCTGACGAGTTTGACAACTATTCTCGTTTTTAATTTTTGACTTGACAAATCAAAATGTATATGGTATACTAACGACTATGAATCAAATAATACTAGACACTTTGGAAGAGTTTGAAGACTCTCAGATCAATCTTGCAAGTTTAACTGCACGACAAATTTTAGCAAATAAACTTGAAGAAAACCTAGAACAATATGTTACTGACTTGGTTGAAGAAGCAGTTTCAGTAATCCAAGACTTATCTAAGTGAACGACATAGATAATTTAATTAAATCTCGGATGCAAGCGATCAAAATAATGATGCAAAATATTCAAGATGATTTACCTATTCACGAACTAGAACATATTGCTTCAAGGCACAACNATTTAATCGCACAATCTAAATTTTGGCATAAACAAAATAATAAACAAAGATATTTATATGATCTAACAGATTACGCACAATGGCTTTTTAAATATTTAGGTTGGCAAGATATAGAAATAGAAGATAAAATAAACAAAAATAAATATGAATAGTTCACAAATAATTTACGCATCAGAAGTAGAAGAATTTTTTTGGGTGGAAGATGATATTTCTGTTCCACAAGGCACTCCTGTTGGATACGAACTTGATCGTGGAAACAATATAGACCTTATTTTATTTGAAGATATATATTGGTCTGACGAAAATTTATAACAGAATGAAAGACGAAGATAGACTATATGAATTTCGCTTAGAATACCTAAGTGGTAATTCTGTTGGTCACAATTATCATTATTATCTTGCACACGATGCAAGAGAAGCTTTATATTATCAACTTGAAATGATGGATCACAAACATTGGAACATTCAAATAATCAAGCTAGAAAGAAAATGTCCATACGGAAATAAGTGGATTGACGAAAGCGAAGTGCTTGAAAAAATTGATGAAATTAAAAGAGTCATTACGAAGCTAGAAAAAAAAGCTTGACAAATCGATTACATTATGCCATACTTTAACAATGAGCGGAGAAGGACATTCAGCATTTTTTAAAAGAACAAATAAAACGCAAAAGGATAATTGGGAACTTTGCAAAATTTTTGAAAGGTGGATAATTTTTTCGCCTGTAAAAAAACACATGAAGTTTTATCCCGACCATATAGGTCAAGTTGAACTTTACGAAAAAGGTGGAGACAATGTACCTAAATGGATGGAAAAAGATTTGCGATTCAATGGAACTTTTGAGTTGATGATTTCAGCTTACGAGTCTTGGTATGAAGATGCTGATATATACGAATCTTTTGATCGAGCAGATAGTTTTGTATCTCTCGCCAAGAAATTCGCAGAACAATATAACCTAAATTATTATCCTAGAGGGGTTTGCGAATTAGAAGAAAAATTAGAAAAAAAAGACTTGACACTTTCTCAAAAGTAGTTTAAGCTTATGGCATGATTGATTTTATTGCAGACATGAAAGCTTCGATTGCGAAGCACGAAAAAGAGTTGGCATCACAACCTCGCAAGGGTATGATGGTCTATTTAGATAAAAGCACTCCAATTTTAGTGCAGTATGCTAGTGCGGAGAGTTTCAATAAGGCAAAGTCTATGACCTCAAGAAAAGGTCAATCGAGTTGCTTGCGTAATGTCTTAGATGGCAACGGAAGTCTACAAGCAAAAAAGTTTTAATTTTTTCTTGACAAACTAATTTTTTTATCGTAGAATATATTCTTACTTAACAAAAACCCAAACTAAAAATGATTATTGCAGAAAACAAACAAAAGAAAGTTGTAAGCTCACATGACTTTGATTCGGTGAGTTGTACTATTGATGCAGAAGATATGCGTTATGTTGCATCTCTTCTCAGAAACAATTACTCTAATACGCAACTTGCGGTTATTAGAGAGATTAGTGCAAACGCACTAGATGCAAACCTAGAGGCAAACTCTAAGCGTAAAATTGAAGTTACTCTACCAACTCGTATGCAATCTAATTTTTGCGTTCGTGATTTTGGAGGTGGACTAAGCAAAGAAGATGTCTTTGGACTATACTCTAAGTATGGCAAATCCACCAAAAGACAATCGAACAATTATATTGGTGCATTTGGCATCGGTAAATTTGCTCCTTTGTCTTACGGAGAAAATTTCACTTGCGTTTCATATCATGGTGGAATGAAAACTTCCTACAACATTTTTGTCAACGAAGAAGATGACACTAAGATTGTTGAACTGCATCAAGAACCTAGTTCTGAACCAACAGGCTTGTGCATCGAAGTTGCAATTTCTGATTCGGATATTGACAAATTTCGAGATACTTGCAAAAAGTTTTTCAAGTTTTTTCCCGAAAAAGATATGCCCAAGTTTCTTGGTGTTGAATCTAATTTCATAGAAAAACAAAAGATATTACTTTCAAGCAAAAAAGATGATTGGTTCTTTTTGGAAAATGAAAACGCTAGATACTATGGATATGGACATTCTAGTCGTTCTCATGTTATCATGGGCAGAGTTTCATACCCTCTTGATCCTAATGCTATTGATGTCAAGAATTATACAAAAGATGATCGACAAATTAATATCATTGAATCTTTATTGCAAGAACCAAATTTTTACTTACGAGTGCCATTGGGTTGCGTAAAACTTCATCATAGCAGAGAAGCATTGGAATACAATAAACCAACACAAAAGTTTATTGTGCAACTTATGCTAGAAGTGGTGCAAGAAATTCAAGCAATCGCAAAAGAAAAACTTGCAGATTCAGCAGATTTATTTCAAGCGAAAGCTAATTATGCTAAAATTATAAATTCTATGCCCGACTCTTTACAGAGAGCATTTAGAAATTCTTTTGAATGGAATGGAATCAAGATTGATTCTTTTGGATTCAATCGTCCTTATGGTATGATGGATGATCTTGTTCTTACTCAAACCGAAAAAGTTTCAGATCGTGATGCTCGGAATGGATTCAAGGTTAGAAGTCACAAAGTATCCAATATTAATTGCAGAGATAATGTCATTTTTCTCGTCCAAGATATTGAATCATCACATGGCAATAACCTTAGAGCAAGAACTTTGTTTAATCAAGATGCTGATTTAGAAGTTGTATACTTTATTCACGCAAAAACCGATTCTGCACAAAGTGTCATAGACAACGAATGGAATTTCAATTTGATTGACGATTCTCATATCAAGTATTGCTCTAATGTTGAGAAAGAAAAACCTCAAATTGGAGTTAGAAAAGGTAGTGGAAGTCGAGCAAACATTCCTTTGTTTGAAATGCACAACAACAAAGGTGGATATGGTTATCGTAACATTGATTATTGGTCTAATGTTGCAGATGACATTTCATCCTTGCAGTCTCAAAAAAATGCTAAAGGATTGGTTAATGGAAAGTATATTTATGTTCCGATCAAGAATTACAAGATTGACCATGAGAATTTGGACTTGCAAGCAGTTTACAAAAAAGCAAGTGGTATTCGCCAACTTGCACAAGATAAATCGCAAGAAAAATCTTTTCGATTATTCGGAGTTAGAAGTGGAGATGTGTCTAAGCTAGACAAAAATCTTTGGGTATCATTCTTTGATTTCTATGCGGATTTTGCAAAGACCTATCTCAAGTCAAACTTAAAGTCTGCCAAAGTATCTTATGGAAGTATTATGGCATCAAAAGATTCACAACTTCATACGCTTATAAATGAAGTAAGATATGATCTTGGTGCAATCTTCAATAACAATAAAGTAAAATTGGATTCTCTAGGTGAAGATCATCTTATATTTCAATCGAAGAAAAAATATAATAGAATTATCCATGACAATGAATGTCAATATTGCAGAGGGTACATCAAATACTTGCTTGCAAACGGACATGGAGATTGGGTAGACTTCAACTTCAACGGATCATTTTCTGCCAAGCAAATGAATAAAGATATTAATGCAATTATTTCTACTTATCCGATGCTCACTTATGTTGGCTCAAGTGTAAATGGTTACAGAGTCAAAAGCGAAGTATATGAACAAATTATCGACTATGTGAAGATGGTAGATAACAATTAACTTGACAAACTATAAAAAATCAACTATACTATATATTATGAAAAAAGTACCATATCAATTAAGCGAAAGTTCAATTACGATTTTTTGGGAAGGCAAACCTTATACCCTTCGTAAAGATCATCCTAATTTTGTGCTTGCTCGTCAAGCAATCTTTGATGCAAGGTATGAAGACCTTGGTAGTCTTCTTGACATCAAGAAGTCAGTCGAAAACTTTATCGAAGGAGACATCGAAGTCAAGGATGAAGTTGTTTACTACAAAGGTCATCGTTTGCATGGAGTTGTCGTAGACAAGCTTATAGAGATGCTTCGTCTTGGCATGAAAGATTCTGCTCCTTTGGTCAACTTTATTCAAAGGTTGCAGTCTAATCCATCTGCCAATTCGGTGAATGAACTTTATACTTTTCTAAGTTACAAGTCATTGCCTAATGACGAAGATGGCATGGTATTGGGCTACAAGGGAGTGCAAGGAGACTTTTGGAGTCAAACAGGAAATGCTGATACGATTGTCGTGCAAGGCAAGACAAACGAAAGGCATCAAATCTACAATGGAGTTGGTGAAACCATCGAGGTTGCTCGTAGATGCGTAGATGACAACAAAGACAATCATTGTTCCTATGGACTTCATATTGGCTCATACGATTACGCTAATAATTGGGCGGGAGAAGATGGCAAGTTGCTTGTCGTAAAGTTTGATCCTTCCGATGCAGTTAGCGTTCCTACTGATTGCGATTTTCAAAAGCTGAGAGTCAGCAAATACGAAGTTATCGCAGACATCACAGATAGTCGTACAGAGCTTTTTAAACCTGTCTATGAGGCTAATAAGCCTATCTATGGATCAGATTCAGATGATGATTACAATGCTTGTTGTGATGACAATGATGAGTATGGTGATTGCGATTGCGATGAAGAGACTGATCTTGATGCTCTTGCTATTCGCAACTATGTTGAGAACAAGCATGAGGATGGACAAAATCCTACTCTCAAGCAAATTCAAAGCAGAATGAAAGGTTCTGAATTGACTTGTGGAGAAATCCTTGACATTGTTAGAGATTTCGGATACTATGTATGTGAGAATTATGGTTCGCCTAGATCAATGTGGTTAGTTGAACCAAATCCTAATCAATAATTTAATTACAAAATAAAATGAGTACAACTACAAACAATGCGGTGTTGCTTGACACAATATCTCAAGCAAATGAAGCTCAAGTAGATTCTATTTGGGCGATTCTAAAATACAAAGAAATTGGTATCTATCGAAAGATTGCTTGTATCTGCGAGGTGCTTAACTTGGATTTCCAAGAAAGTCTATCTGATCTTCCTCAAGACGAAGAAGGTAGAATTCTCGATTACAAGACTAGACATCTTATTCACGATACGCTAATCGGAGTATCTTAATGAAGTTTACCAAGGCAAAGGCTTTAAGTCTTTACTTGGAACTCGATAAAGATATTGAGAAATTCACAAAGCAAATAGTCGTTCAAGGATTCAACGAGATCGGTCAAGGTTGCTACAAATCAGTTTATTCAAAAAATAAATTAGGTTATGTAATCAAGATTGCTCGTTTCCTTAACGATGAATTTGCAAAGTTGCCAAGTAAATTAAAAAAGTTTTATATTAAACCATATTACATTGACGAAAGAATTGTTATTCAGCACAAGGCAAATACAAAAGATCAAGAAGTTAATTACAATAAAATATTAGATAAATTAGGACATGATGCTTGCCGTTGCTTGGATATAATTCCACAAAATTGCGGATCAATTAAAGGCAAGTCAGTCGTATTTGATTTTGCAGAGATTTAAATATGTTTATACCATTCGGAGAAGATTTTGAAGTAGAGAGCGATTCTGTTATGTCGCTAGAGCAATATGCACTAAGAAATATATTATACAGAAATTATTCTACTTTTAAAAAAGCCCATGTCATTTATTGCGAAGGGCATGAAACCTTATTGTATCATAAAATGTTTGCGATCTCAGAAGATGATTCGGATAAGATAATCGAACTAAAAAATTCATCTGATAAAGTAGTCAAGACAATCACTCAAGAACAACTAACCCAAGCAAGAAAGCGAGGAAACTTAATGATAGTTCCACAAGAATCTAAGAATCAACAACTTAAATTAAAATTACTTTTCTTAAAAAATATCCTTGACAATTCCTAGAAACCTGTCATACTTATAACTATGAATATTGCAAAAGACACATTGAAAGAATCCACGCTCGATCTCATCGAGTCCATCAACCCTGTCAACAATCTTATGCGTAACGCAAAAGCGGTTGCCAAGGTAGATCGTTTTAGAGAGCTAGATCGCTTTTTTGATCGCTTGACTCTCAAGATTGTAAAAACCGAAACCGACTATTGGGATGCGTTGAAGGTTGACTCTCATGCAGAGTGCTTCAAGCGTTGGGTTTTCGCAATCATGTCGGTTCATACTACTTGGGAGTCAAATGTAAGAGGTTACGAGTTTGCTACCAAGGATATGTCTTGGACTCTCGACAAAGATGTTCTTGCCAAAATGATTACCGATGCAAGAGTTGGTATTAATCATAGACGAAACAAGGGTCTATGGCAACTTGTCGAGAAGTTTCGGGAGAATCCAAATCAATTCTACAAGCAAGACGATGAGACTTGGCAAGAGTGTCGGAACAGGTTAATTGGATCAATTTATGGATTAGGTAATGCAAAGACCACTTATGCGTTGGCATTGTCTTTTCCTACTGAAGCACAACTTTGTTGCTTGGATGTTCACTTGCTTCGCTTCATGGGTCACGATCTCAAGAAGGGTCATGCAAACTCGCTTGAATCGTATCAGCACATGGAAAACGAGTGGCTTGCTCGTTGCAACAAGTATGGAGTTGCTCCTAATGTTGCTAGAGAAATCTATTGGAACAAAGTTCAAGGGAGAAGAAATTCTCGCTATTGGAGTTATTGCTTGGAAAGCTAATATGAACAACAAAGAAAAATTAGCGTTGCAAGATTTGATTGACTGCACAGAGCATTACTTACTTATCGGTCATATACAATCTCAATATGATGATGCAGAGTTAAGATTAATCGAGTATCATGTAAACTTAATGAAAAGATTTTTAACTAAAATTAAATTAAATGGAAAAACAATATAATATTACTATTGGATTGTCAGAGTCGGATTTTGCGGACATCAAGGAAGGTGGAATTAAATTGCACTTTCTTCCAAATGAAAGCACCGACTACAACGAGAAGATTACCATTTCAATGAAAAGCGTTGAAGAAGATTCGCCTATGAGCGAGTGCATGAATTTAAGTGTTGACAAAGCAGAAGCACTTTTATAGAATATACAAATGATTGACAAAGAGTTCTTAGATGAATCTGAAAATTTATCAGACGATTGCTTTGAAGAAAAACTAATACATAACTTAACAAAAAAAGAAATGGAATTAACAAAAGAAGAATATATCTTAGATCAAGTCGCAGAGATTAATCCCGATGCGATTGTGCTTGAACCTCGATCCACATTCAATCGTGCGATCATTGGAACTGATCCCGATGGTAGACTTGTTTACTCTGCCAACAAGATCATTAATGCGTTTGTCGATGAAGATGAAATGACCGAAGAGGAAGCTATTGAATATTTTGAATACAATACCCTTAGAGCGATGCAATACATGGGCAGTCCAAACAAACCAATTCTTGTTTACGATGAGTTTATTTTCTAAATTTTTTAGTGTTTTCAAAAAGACTCCTAAGTTGTCGAAAGAGCAGATCGAAGCACTTATCGACAAACATCAACCCATTCTTGAAAGATTAGGAGACGAAATGGATTATGATGGCATGGGTGATTATGGAAGATTTCCACCGATTAAAAAACGAAAAGAAATTATTGGAGACGATTATCCAACTTACGAACAATTAATCAAAGAATATGAATTACAAAACTCTAAGCAAAGTGCAAAAAGAAATTGATACAATTAAAGATACGCATAAGCATATCAAAGATTTAGAAATGGAACTTGAGTTTTTATACGCAAGAGAACCTAACGAAATTAATTATATTATTAGCGTAGAGAAACAAATAGACAAACTATATGCAAAACTAGAAGAGTTGGAGAAACATCAAGATGACCGAATCACGCAACAATAAAGACCTCGATGACATGAGATATGATCTTGCAGAACGAGAAGCAATGAATATGAACACTTCTGATATTATAAATTTACTTTTAGAAGGTTTTGAAGGATTGGATAATATTTCTGATCTTGAAATTGAAGAAGAATGGAATAACTTATTTGGAGATAAAGCTTGACAAGATCAACAATCTAGTTCATACTTATACTCATGCAAACTGACAATGTAAAAAATGGAGAATGGGATTTATGAATTATACAGATGAAAATGTAATGGTAGTCGCACAAAAAATTGTTGACGATATGGACTTAGACGATCTTATGTCCTATGTTTATGATGATCTTTGTGCAATCATGGATAAAGATGAAGAATTATTTAATTTAAATGTAGAACACTTTAATTTAGATGAAAATTAAAAACAAATGGGACGAAGAGTTTGAAGTCAATGTTGGCGATTGGGTTGGCTTTAAATGCGATATAGAACAAGAAGGCATTGTAAAATCTATTCAAAGATCAAGGCAAACTTTGATTGTTGAAAACAAAGATGGCTTTTATGGAGATTATATTGGTGGAGATACAGAGGCTTTACTTGGTTTTGATGATGTATGGGAAATATCGGGCTTTTTAGGTTCTTGACATGAAATTAACTAAAAAACAAAAACAACAATTAGAAGAACATAATTGGGACTTATATACAAGCAAAGATGGTAAGCATAATTGTGCTTGGGTCAGCATTGCTCCCGAAGATGGTAGAATTTTTAGTGAAGTTGTCAAAGAATTAAACTTGACAGGAGAAGGTGAAGATGTTAAACTATTAATCGTTGCAACTACTGAAGACTAATGAAATTAAGAGATGCTATTGATGTTGTTTTAAACGAAGCAGAATCTTCTGCTCTTGGAGAGAACAACCAAGAAATTATGGAAGCAATCACTTTATTGCATGATTTTTTAGAGTGGGTTGCGGATGACATCAAGATTTGGGATGAAATGACAAACGATGGATTTATCTTACAAGACTTTTTTAATGACGCTAATAAAATGAAAGATTTTGAGTTATTAAGCAAAGAAGAATTTTTAAACCAACATCCTTTCATAAAAGAAAAAGAATATAATTTAACTAGATTGAAACAAAAAGAACGAGGAGATATATAATGAATAATTATTTTAACAACGCACAAGTAAATTGGAATACATGGACTCCACAAGATATTATTTTTAAAAGCAATAATATCGTTAAGCAGTTAATTCCACAAGAAAATATATTAAGCTATAAAAGCAAAGCAGACAGAGATCAGCAAATGTGCAAGCGTACTAACGGCAAGGTATATAGCAGTAATTATTCAAATGCAACATATTATGGTCGTGAGAACTATCGTGCAGTTCATGTGTGGCTCAAGGACATGAANTCAGAATATCCAATCGCTAATCTNGATTTTATTGATTACAGAAATAGAACAGATAGCGTTGGCAATGCAAAANCTTGTATTNATGCTCTGATATACATTCAATCTTTNCANCAACCTTGGNAATGGAAAAGAGATCAAANTGGNAATTATAATAGAGTTAGNAATGGTAATCCTANTCCACTTGAAGAAGGTTACAGAATTTGTTATGGTGGACAAGGAGACTCAAATCCTCTTAGTCGTGCTGAGTTTCAAGAAATTTTAGATATAACTGAATCGGTTCAGAGATTTCTTTGCGAAATGCTGATTCCATATCGTAGCGGAGAACTACTTGTAGCATGATCGAAGTATTTAATATTATAAATCTTTTGCTTGGATTAACGATGTGCATTGTTGCATTTGGATTCGTGATTGTTTATTTGAGCGGAGAAGAATAAGTCTTGACACATTGAAAAAATTTCAGTATAATATATCTTATCAATTAGGAGAAGAGAATAAAGAAATTGGATTTCATTCAAAAGCAAACATGATTGACTACTTAAATAAAAACAAAAATTATTTAAATAAACTAAATCATGTATATCTGAACTTTAAAACTATCAAACTATCAATTAAACAATCAACATGGAAAACAAAATAACTAAAGAAGAATTATTGTTGAATCAAATTATTGATTCTTGTAATCAGATTATTGATAATCTTTCATTGGGAGCAATCGCAAGCGAGTCAGACTTTAACTCTCTTGGATATATTTATGGTGGAATCACCACACTAAAAAATAGAATTTCTGTTGACTTGGATAATCAAATTACTCAAGATGTACAGAATGCCAAGAACAATGTTTAATAAATTAATTTTTTTGATTACTACATTATTACTTTTTGGATGCTCTAGCAAGCAATTTGCTTTTAACGATTGTTATTGCGTAGAAACATCTATCAAATGCCAAATCTGTAANCCCATAAACTAAATGCAAGAAATAATAAATAAAATATACGAGCGTATGGAATTTTGTGCAAATGCACACACAAACGATCAAGCCGAAGAACAAAGATATATTCTTGAAATAAGTTGCTTGAACGAAATTTTAGATCAAATAGAAACATTCCCTTGGGAAAACGAAGAAGTTAATTAAANAAAAAAATANNATGAGTAAAAAAGGCACACAAAAAGGAAATACCCCAAAAAGTCAAAGTGCAAAATTGCATTTGGTTTCCAAGAAAACATCTCACACAGGAGCAAAACCACTTGTTCCGCATATTGATATGCCGAATGTGATGGTCACGCAAAAGGTTCGCAATGCACAAGACCGAAATAGAGAAACGAAATAAATTTTTTATGCAACTAACTGAGCGTTGGCAAGATGGTCAATACTTAGAAGTTGCGGATTATGTGGCTCATCACGAAATCTTCAGCAACCGATCTAACCTCATAGATTTTTGCGTTTATTTATGTAACCACTTAGGATTAAGAGAGTTACGAATACTTCAAAAATTAATCTAAAAAAAGCCTTGACAGGCAAACCAAAATTTAGTAAGATATGATTATGACGAAAAAATTGCAAACACTCTACAAAGTAGATACCAAAGGTAAATTGCGTGAATGGACTATGCATATTGATGGCAATTCATTTTATGCAGTCAAGGGTCTTGTCGATGGCAAGAAGACTCAAGACAAACCTACTCAAACGATTGCCAAGAATGTTGGACGAGCAAATGCTACGACTCCCGAAGAGCAAGCACAACTTGAAGCTCAAGCCAAGTTTCAAAAGAAATTGGATAGTGGATATGCTCTTAACGAGATAGATGCACAAGAAAAAAAGTTCTATGAACCTATGCTTGCACACAACTTCAAAGATCGCAAAAACGAATTGAAGTATCCTGTTTACTCGCAACCAAAACTAGATGGTATTCGTTGCATCGTTCGCAAAGAAGGCGATACGCTCGTAGGAAGAACTCGCAATGGCAAAGAGATAGAGTGCATTCCTCATATCCTTCAAAGCCTAAATAGCTTCTTTCTCGCTCATCCAAACGCTATTCTCGATGGAGAATTGTACAACCATGATCTGAGAGACAATTTCAACAAAATTACTTCACTTGTTCGCAAGCAAAAACCTGTTAAATCAGATAAGATGACAGANAATGCTTATGCAAAAAAAGTAAAAGAATATCAAGAAAGACTTGCAGAAGCAGAAGAAGCAATTCAATATCATGTATATGATGTTCCTTATCTTCACGATTCATGCACAGAGAAAACTCCATTCGATATGCGTTTTACTGAACTTAAAAATTCATTGAATATTGGTATTGTTATTCAGCACAATGTCACATTGGTTGAAACTACCGAAGTGTTCAACGAAACTGATCTTGACAATTTGTATGGTCAGTATCTCGATTTGGGATACGAAGGTCAAATGGTTCGCAAGGACGAAGCATACGAAAACAAGCGAAGCACAACTTTGCTCAAGCGTAAGGAGTTTATTGATTCCGAATATCGAGTAATCGACATTGATGTAGGCAATGGCAATCGTAGTGGTACTGCAAAGCATCTTGTATGTTATTGTGACAAGACCAAGCAAACCTTCAATTCAAATATCAAAGGTTCGTTTGANTACCTCAAAGAAATCTATGATAATCGCAAAGATTATATTGGTCAGTTGGCTACAATCAAGTATTTCCAACTTACTCCCGATGGAATTCCACGCTTTCCGTATGCAATAAGTTTCAGAAACTACGAGTAAACATATATTCTAACATATAACACAACATATTATATTATATATATTCAGTATACAAGACAATATAAAGCAAAATATAATAAATAACNTTGTTTTCTGTAATAATAAATAAAATATTGTGTGGTTTAATGTGGGTTAAAATGGTGGATAGTGGAGTGCGAGACTTAAATATATAAAATAATTGATTAGATTATAAATTTAAAACAAATAATTTGCGAGCTTGAAAATAAAAAAAAATTAAGTAAAATAAATAATACGCACTAATTAAATGAAAAAATTACTAAAGTTATCGACACAAATAACAAGACAATTACAAATAATTTATTATCAAATAAGGCGAATTGCAAAAGTTTTTTTATCAAATAAACACAAGAAGATTGAACAAAATAAAGCATCAAATAAAAGTTTCAACGAACATGGTCGAGATTCTCACGGCTTTCCGAACTTTTTGAAAAGATAATAATAAAATTCAATTCTTTACATTAATTCACAAAATTTTTAAGTTTTTTTAATTTATTCTTGACATCGTGTTTAATGTATTGTATACTATGTAGCATATTATGAGTGAAGAAACAGAACCAAATCAGCAAAGTGTGCCTACTCCACCGCCTCTAACAGACGCACAGAAGGTAGAAATGCTTAAACACATGATCGAAACTGCTCCAAGTGACGAGATTCGCAAGCAAGTAGAGAAGGCTTTACAAGAACAAGAACAAAATAATACTTAATATAATAAAAAAATGGATGAATTGCAAAAAATAAGTGCCGAAATATTGGATATATTTAATAATAAGATAGAATCACTATCAAAAGAACAAGCAGAAGTATTAAACTTGCACAATAATAGTATGAATTTTTATGTTGAATTAGGCGATCCGCAAAAAGCGATGTGGGAAGCCAAAGAAACGCTAAAATATCTGACCCAAATAACTAATGATTGATGATACAGACCCTAGTGCAGAGGAAGTTCTACAACTTACTCTTGAAATCTTACATTTAATTGAATCTAAAGTTAGTTTGATTAGTGATGATGAGATGAATGAAGTACTTATGTCTAATGAATCAATACAATTTTTTATTGAACAAGATAATACCGAAAGAGCATTGCTTGAAGCCCGCAATCTAAAGAAATATTTAATGAGATTAGGTAAATAATAATATAATATATAATAATATGCACACAAGAAGAGAGATTGATAATTTACTAGATAAGATAAGCGAAATAATTGCAAAAAATAAAACATCAAATAAACAAAATGATGATGACAAGGCAATGATCGAGCATTTAAAGCAGACCATCAACCTCAAGACTGATAACGGCAAACGAGCCAAAGGTATGTGGACAGATAGTCCTGAGTTTATGTACAAGCAATAAACACATCATCTTGTATGTGTCGATAAAATATTTAAATATGTACATATTGCATGATATAAAAGGCAATAATACAATTTCATATCTTGTATAATACAAAACACTAAATAAACAATATAATTGCTTGATATAAAAGGCAAAATAAACAAACTCAAATAAACATTTAATTATAAAAAATTATGAAGCAAATAAACCCAAATAAGTATTTAGTTGGTAAGAAGAAACTAGGCAAAGGCAAAGTCGGAGCGAAGGGCGGAATCGGTGTTCCAACAGGAGCATTCGGAGGCAAATCGAAGTTTCTGAAAAAAAAGTCTTGACAAATCCTGGCGATCTGTCATAATAGAATCTATCAACCATTAATTGCTAACAAAAGGAAAGTATGAGCATTGCAAAAAACGCACGAGCAAGTCAGATTATGAACGACATTCAGAACGGCAAACACACGCCTGTCAATAAAAGAGGTAGGTTTGCGAACTTCGGTTCTATCGCAGAAGATAGTATTTATTATCACACGATGCTTGCCGAAAAAGCTAACGAAAAACAAAAAGCTAAAGCTCAAGAAGCTAAAGCAAGACTTAGATTAAAAGGAATTATTATTTAATTATGCACCCAAAAGTAGAACAACCTGTTTCCTCGTATACCGAGTTTGAAAAGCTTGCGTGGGTAAGCACCAAAGCAATTCCCGCAATAGGAAGTAAGCTGAATGTGAAAATTAATGGAATTGGCGAGTCTATTGTTAAGAAGTATTTCGTAGAGTATGGCTTTATTGGGATGCTTGTTACTCCTCAAAATCCACCTGCTTGGTATGTCAAGCAGAACGGAGAAGGTGCTGACTGCCATGTTTATCCTGCCGAATGTGAGGAGCTACGAGGATGATTAAATCACTATCTTCCAAAGTATCAATGTTCGCAACTGAGCGAGAACTTCGCAACGAGCTAACTACAAAAGAATATGTTTATGTTAAACTTGCAAAGTTAGATGAGTTTATCAAAGACCTCTATCATTGTAGCAAATACCCAAACAACAAAGTAGTTGATGCAGATAATACGATAATAAAGATTGCACAAATACAAGAAGACTTATTAAGGATAAACAGAAATAATTGCATATAAAATATGATTGACTCAAAACATTACGAACTCGTCTACCAAATCGGAGAACTTCTTGAAACCAAGCTCGATTGCAAGATCAAGAATCATGGTCTATGGAGAGTGCAATGCCTTATATGGGATACGCTTGAAGAGAAATCTAACTACGAAAAATATGGTAATATTGCATTTACTACTGATTTAGAAAATATGTCAGAAGAAGAAAAATCAAAAAAACTCTTGACAAATAACTAAATATAGAGTATAATATACTTATAAATTTGAGAACAAAACTCAATCAAATAAAATAAATTGATCTTTAACATTTTAATTTTGAGAGTGCAGTACAAAGCCTTATCGGCACATAGTGTCACATCCTCGGTAAGACGGGGTAGCATTTATCGAATCGGCTATTCGACTCTCAATTCACTTTGGAAGGGCTTATAATCCTTCCTGTGGGTGACTGAACTAAGCCTGTCGTGAGCGGGCTAAGGTACGCAGATTCCTTGTGGCGAGGCGATAGAGTCCAATCGGATGAGTCGATGACGAATGCCAAGTCTAATCTGTGGTTCGAAGTAGGTAACATAGAACTGATGTTCACGCCGAAAAGTTGGAGGTATACAGTAGTCCTTCCCCACATCTATTTTCTTTCTTAATCATACAATCCCCTGACCCTACTCAAGAAAACCTCTTGGGTAGGGTTTTTTGTTTGACAAACACATCAATCCCTGACATAATTAAATCATGAACACATTACTACAGATATTCTCGCATTGGGGTTATATTACTGAATGCCAACTTAAAGAACTCGTTGAATACTTTCCGCACACAAAAGTGGTTATTCAATGGGGCAGAAATCCGCGCGAACGCCTTCCTGCATGGGAAGCGATTGAACGCATGAAGAAAGTAGAAGCAGAAGACACCGACTATGTTCGTTCTGTCTTTTTTACCGCCCAAGACTTGGACAAGCTTAGAGAAGTATTTCACGTTGCCAAGTAAATAATGGAAATATCTATATTAATAATAATAAGTTTCACAATAGGTATGATCAGGGCAATAACAGATAATAGAGAATAAAATAATAAAAGACAAATATTCAAATACTAAATAATCAAGTTCAAATAATTAAATAAAAAATTTTAGTAAATTGCGTTCAATAGAATAAGATAATTGGATGAAAAGTTTTGTGCAGCTCGCCCCCCCTGTAATCGAATTGTGTAACAAATTAGTTGAATTATAGCCTTGACATTCGCACATATTCTGTCATAATTAAGTCATGATTAAGACCAAGCCTCACGACAAAAAGTATGACATTAACTTCAATCAGCCTGTTTATGCTTATAAGAATTTGCACAAAGACTGTTGGAGTATTCGTCAAGACGGACTTGTTAAAGCTCACGCCAAAGAACTTTCTTTGCACAGTTGTGTGTTCAAAGTAAGCAAGCATGGTAGGGCAAGAGTCTTAAAAGAAAAACGCAAAAATGTTCATGCAGGTATCGAGGGGTATATTGAACCTTGGTCTATTGGTAAGTGGAGCGACTCTCATCCTACCGCTAGACCTGTAACTTATAATCCTTATAAGTATGAGAATTTTGTTGACAAGGATACGGAACAAATGGTAGACTATGCTATTGCCGTAAGATTAGAACCCAAAAAAGTATTAGCAGTATTATGACGCAAAAACAAATTAGAGATATGATTCTAGGACTCACAAAAGGCAACCTTGAATGGGCAGATCCAATGTCCAAGGTTTGCCTAGATCAGCACCAACTTCATCCCGAAAAGTTTCCGCTTGGCAGTACTTTTCAGTCAGCAGAAGAAGTTTTGGATGATATCATTTCAGACTTGACATCTTTCCGAAATGAGCTTAGAATAGAGTCATCTTTTCAATCAGCACAACTATAAACAAAAGGAAAAAATTATGGGATTAGATCAATACGCATACGCAGTTCCTGAAAAGGAATCTGAATCTAGAAAAGAACTAGCTTATTGGCGAAAGCACAACAGGCTTCAAGGTTGGATGGAGCAACTTTGGTATGACAAAGGTAGACCAAACGCACAAACGGATGGTGATGCTATGGGCGACTTTAATTGTGTTGATCTAGAGCTAGATGCTAACGACATTGATGCCTTGGAAGAAGCAATCGAAAATTTCGCTTTACCTAAAACACAAGGTTTCTTTTTCGGAGACGATTCCTACCTATGGGAAAGTGAGGGAAGTCCTTCTTCAGCAAATTATTTTCACAAAGAGGAAGATTTGCGATTTATTGAAGAAGCAAAAAAGAGTCTTGACAAAGGAGACAAAGTTGTTTATCATTGTTGGTATTGATTATGAAAGAACTACAAGACATTATTAACGATCTGCAAGCTCGACTAGCAATAGTTGGAGGAGGCAGAATTATTATTACTAGCGACCATGTCTCAATTTCGTTAGGCGAAGAACACGAAAACTTCGACATCCAAGAGAATAACACGGATTACGATGGAGATGCTCTTGATGAAGGCTTAGATGCTGAGGATGTTTTTGAAGCACAACATTCAAAATCACCAACTAGAGATGAGACTGATGTTGAAATGTTTACTCAAATTTGGGGACAATAAAATGAACAACTATATTGATGCGATTTGTGAGGGACAACCTCTTGAGCCACCAACCTATGACGAAGATGCTGATATGTGGAGCATTTGGTTTGAAGAATCAGATACTTCTTGGCATCCTTACTTTCAAAAGGATTTGGTTGAGGTTCACTTTGAATCTAAAGCGGAAGCAGAAAGTGCTTATCACCATTATTCACAACCTACAGAAGGAATAGCATGAACAAGTCTAAGATCGAAAGATTACGCATGCAAGTTCGCGAAATGGGCCACAAGCTCGCCATCACTGAAAAACGTGGGCTGCAGGGCAAGGACCATTTCGCAAACAAAATTGCGCACGGTATACTTCTTGACCAACTTTATAAGTTGGAGAAAAGAGTCTAAAAGTTGACCTATTCGCGGGTGGGGGGGCCCCGCTGACCTATCCAGTTTTATTATTGCATAATTCAACTAAATGCAAAAAAGGTGTTGACATGATCGACTTTTTACTTCATAATTATAATCATGCAAACAATTGATGTCACACCAAAATGGACAGCAGTCGTCAGAATTTTGACCGAAGTGCTGAAGAACCCAAACGCAAACCACGCTGACAAGTCCAATGCCACAAGCGAATTGCTCAGGCTTGCTAAGTATGCAGACCAACAAAATGCACTTAATCGAAAAAAAAAGCTTGACTAAAACATAAAATTTTCGTATAATTAAAGCTTCAAAGACAATAACTCAAACCTAAAAAAAGTATGAATAACAGAATTAATCTCTCAGTATGTGCCACAAAAGAATCTTCCTTTGACGAAGTCAAGGCAGTAAAAACTCCCGAAGCAACCGAATCGTGGAGACCGATCAGCCACTCTTTTCTTGTGGATCGTGTTCAAAACCAAATGCAAGACAATGGTTGGGAAATCGTTGACACTTACCATTCCCTTCACCGCTTTGGTCAGCGTTACTTCGGTTTGTTCCATGTCAAGAACACAGGCGTTGATGCCGAAGATCGTGGGACTGTTGTGGGTCTTCGCAACTCGCATGACAAATGCTTTCCCGCAGGTCTCTGCATGGGCAATGCTCCTTTTGTCTGCTCGAATCTTATTTTCACGAACGAGGTTGTCCTTGCTCGTCGGCACACCAAAAACATCTTGAATGACTTGTCTCAAGTTATTGCTCGCACTCTTGGCAAAATGACCGAGACTTGGGCAAGCGATGAGCAACGCATTCAAGCTTATAAGCAGTATGAGCTTGGTAATGAGCAAGCCCATGACCTTGTTATTCGTGCCTACCAAAATGGTGCGATCAGCAAGGCTAAGATTGCGGATGTCGTCGAGCAATGGCACAACCCCGAACATGACGATTTCTCTGAGAGAACCATGCACTCTCTCTATAATGGCTTCACGCACATCTTGAAAGGTGGTATTACCGCATTGCCAAATCGCTCTGTCGCACTTCACGGAGTTCTTGACTCCGAAGTTGGCTTGACTTCTCAAGTAGCAGTTTCTTAAACCTAAACCTAAACCTAAACCTAAAATTATTATGAGCATAGAACCAAAACTCCAAAATGTCGTTGACTCTCTCAAGGGTCGTTTCGTTTCACTTCTCGTCAAAAAGGGCGAGCAACGCAAGGCATACTCTGCCAAGGTGAGCAATGTCACATCTCGTCATGTGATGTTCAAGGACACCAATGGTGGAAATCGTCGTGTCAATCGTCGCCATGTGCTTCGAGCCACTTGCTCAAACAAGACTTTCAAAAGGTCGGTGAGTTAATTGGTTGCTCCAAATATGGAGTAAATTGCTCCAAATACGGAGCCAAATATGAGCCTCCCTTCGGGGAGGCTTTTTTTGCGGACATCAACTGACCGATTCAATTGCATTATAGCACTATCAGTGCAGGGCCCCCCCGCGCCGGTATTGTGCAACAAATTGGTAGAATTATTATCTTGACTTTATCTCGCAATCTGTCATACTTAATTGCATGAAAGAAACAGTAAAAGTATTGATGTCCCGCGATGGTCTAAGTAAAGAAGAGGCGGTTAAGAAAGTGGTTGGCTTTTTCAACGAAATGCGAGAAGACTGGCAGCATGGCGGTGATCTTTCTGAATGGGAGCACACCTTCATGGATGAATTCGGTCTGGAGCCAGATTATTTTGAAGATTTTCTTTTTCGGCTCGTTTAGGGCTTGACAAGCAAACATTATTCTGTCATTATAGTATCATGATTAAGACAACTCTACTCACATCAGGAAATCAAAAAATTCTCAAAGGCGAGAAAATGGGTTTCGTAACAAAAGGAATTCATCTTGCTCCTGCTAATCTTGCAGGCTATGAAGTTTGCCAATGGCGTTCTAAGGGATGCACGGCATCATGTCTAAACACGGCAGGTCGTGGGCAAATGAACAGCGTTCAGCAATCACGCATTGCCAAAACAAAACTCTTCTTTGACCAACGCAAAGATTTTATGATAAAGCTTTGCCAAGAGATTGCAAGTACCATAAAGTCCGCAAAGAAAAAGAACATGAAAGCGGTGTTTAGGCTCAACCTTACTAGCGATATCAAATGGGAAGATGTTTTCATGAAAGATCCCGACTATAATATTTTTGAGTATTTCTGTGCTGAGCAATTTTATGACTATACTAAGTCGTTCAGAAGAATGTGCGCTTTTCTTGGTAAGCCTTTTGCCAAGGATGAACCAAAATTTCCGTCTAATTATCATTTGACTTTTTCTCGTAGTGAAAACAACGACAAGAAATGTGAAATGGTTCTTGCGATGGGCGGCAATGTTGCGGTAGTGTTCCGCAATCAGTTGCCCAAAACTTGGAAAGGTTACGAAGTTGTCAATGGTGATGACACGGACTTGCGTTTCCTCGACAAGCGTGGTGTTGTTGTCGGGCTTATCGAAAAAGGCATGGCAAAGAAAGACGCAACAGGTTTTGTTCAAGAAGGAATTGACTCTTGACATTTCAACTCAACTCAACTATTATTAAACCATGGATTATTACGAAAGCGCCGAAGACATTATCATAACCAAAGCTCGAGCCTTAAAAGAATTGGAGGATCATTGCTGCGAAGATATAGAGCAATTTTTTGATGACTTAGGAGATCACGAGGAATACGATGCCCAAAAAGTTTTGGCATGGCTAGGCTACTAAAAAATTGACTTATCCTACCGGGGGCCCCCGGCAAGCGAATCGTGCAAAAATTTAGTTGCATTATAGTCTTGACCTTTGCGTTACTTCTGTCATAATTATACTTAGTTCTTTTGATAATCACTTTATGTCCCCGAGTTCTGTCCGAGCTGCAAATCGGAGGAGATAAGAGAGGTGCGCTTTGCAGAGCTAACTATCCTCTTGCAGGTTCGATTCCTGCCTCGATAGGGACACGCCTTTTGCTAGTGGAAGTAATTCGGGCTCTTCACATTCCATGGATGAAAAAGCTAGCAGATTCAGAGTTTTCCGTCCTTTCTCATTTGCCAAAAAAGGATACCAATTTACTATGACACAACAACAAACATTCTCACTTGCTTTTTTTATTATTATGATTGGAATAATTATTTCACAATTTTTATCATTTGGGTGTTGACAAACAAACTCAATCTGTCATAATTATAGGATACCAACTAAAACTCTAACGAAAGGAAAACATGAGACTTCTTGACAACGAAAACCTTGGACAGCCCGAACAAAACGCTTCCACTATCATGGGCATTTGCCTTGATCTTATTCACGATGTTTTGATTGCTCCCGCAAGAGCAAACGATACCCTCAACCAAGAGCAAGAAGAAATTTTGCGTGAAGCTCGCAATGCTCTTCTTATCATTGGAGAAAAGGCACGGACTTACGAAAGAATCTTTGAGGAAGGAGACAATGAGAACCTCAACAACTAGTAAGTTCTTAATCACGAAAAGCAAAGACGGATGCGTGGTTGCTATCTCGGCAGACAAAAAGACTAGTCCGACAGATGTCTTTATTGGGCAGACAACCATGAAAAAGAATATCGAGAACGGCACATTCGTCAAGCACTCAACCTTAACCTATAACGACAAACCGCTTTATGTTTATTCTGAAGACCTTTGATGACTTAGACTTTCAACCTCACGCTCACGCAAAAGACATGGGCGTACAGGCATCCATGACTTTCGACAATGGGTATTCTATTAGTGTCGTGGCAAATGACGAAGGAGGCGATTGCTTTTACGGCAATTATCCCCACACTTTTGAAGTTGCCGTCTTCAATCAGCGTGGCGATTTCGTACCGCTTCAACCGCATGATGATGTTCTGGGCTGGCAAGACTCTTTGCAAGTATCCAAGTTGATGTCTCAATTTCAGCAAGACGGACTTCAACAAGAAAAACTTTTGCGTTCAATTAAAGATGATGCCATGGACGAACTAGACTTGAAGAAAAAGTCAAGGTTTTAAATACAAGAGTCAAATATTCAAATACACTTGTCAAATACGCAAATATATTTATAGGTGACTGCACAATCAACCAATTAAAATGCACAATCCTACTGCGGGCCCCCCGCCGGGGGATAGGTCAACTTTTTAAGACTTTAAGGTAGCTTTTACTACCTTGGTGCATTTCCAAGTCCAAGCAGGCACTTGGTGATCAAGTCCTTTGTAGTATCTTAGTGCAGCTTGCCAAGCGTTTTTTGCACGCTGATGCACCTGAAACTTGTGCGAAAGTGACCGATTCTNTATGTCAAGAATGTACAATTTTCCGCCCGTATTGTGTGCATCCCAACGAGCTTGGTTGCGTCTGCACATTCCCACCCATTCCTTACTATTAGGTTCACGAGAAAAGTCGATTTCGTCCATCCAAGCCATAACTCAACCCCAAGTTGGAGATTCAGCCAAAACGATGCGAAACGCATCATCTTGACCCTTGCGGTAATTGTCGAGCCAAACATATTCGAAACCTGTTTCGAGTTGATCGCTCAAACGCTTTGGAAGCTCTTCGGAATCGCTACCCTCGAAGCCTGCTTCGTAGGCTTTCTGAGCGATGTAGTCAATGTCTTGTGATTCAAACATAAGTATATTCTAAGGATTAAAGGTTAAAGGTCAAGCAAAAAGCGGATGCAGTTTGACATCTTGAAAACGGATTCCAACCTTGCGATTGGTGCGGTATGGGCGAACCATAGCAATCATGCCAAGCTCTTCATGCTCGACTGCTTGAATGAATTGAAAGACTTTGTTGTCTCTTGAGAGAAGAACATCGCCTTTTTTGAAGTGAGTCTTATTCTTAATCATACCTATACAGTAGCATATAAAACCCAAAAAAGCGAGAACAAAATGACCCATTAGGTGCGTTTGTAGCTCAACTAATAGGCTTATAAGCCGGACTAAAGATATCCTATTCTATTGCCTGATTGCACAATCCGGCCTCGGGGGGCCCGCCGCCGGATCGGTCAACTTTTTTACAGATTAGGTTAAAAAAGCGGAGCGAGTACCCAAAACATCAAGGCGGGCGCAAGTATTATGCAACTTATTTCAAGGATTAGCATTGACTTATTCTCTTTTATCTGTGACTGCTCTAATCATGCCAATGGTGAACGATACGATTAAGATTATGCCCAATTCCATGATTAGCGATCTTCGAAAATTTCACGCATCGAACCGCTCACGCAATTCATGTCCACGAGATTTTCGTCATTGTCGAAGTCGTCGTCCTCTTCGGCTTCAACTGCGTCAAGGGAAACGAATTCGTCCTCGACATCGTTTTGATTTGCTTCAAGCAAGCCATGCTCGATCACCAAGTCCTCGGCAAGCTTTTCAGCTTTGAGGTCTTCCATATAGTTGGCAAGGCTTGGATCAAGCTTGTTGTCGCCTTGAGCGACTGCGTTTGCGATAATTGCGAGTCTTTCTGATTCTGTCATAATGTTAAGTATAAGGATTTTTAGTGATGTGTCAAGCTCTAAGATTGAGCGACTAGATTAAAAAGCATTTGAGCCTTTTGAGTCTCGACAATTTCATCGAGTTCGATTTGAGCGGTGATCACAAGCTGTTGACTTGAAACGCAACCCGCTTCAGCGAGTGGAGTATGAAGGCGAATTATTTCTTTGAGTTCTTTGATTTTTTCCATGATTCTATTCTAGTGATTTAAGAGTGAAGGTCAAGCTTTTTTTTACTCCCATTCGGAATGGTGCCCGAAGTCGAAGTCCTCGCCTTCGCTTTGGAATTCGAGAAGGGCGAGCTTGTCCTGCCAATGCCCGATCTCGTTGCGGAGCGAAACCCGATCAGCCTCGCCAAGATCAGCGGTCTGAAGGTGAGCGTGAAGGTGAGAGATGTGGCTTTCAATTTCGGATCTTGTCATAATTTTTTTTGAGTTAGATTATCTTTGATTTATAAGTATACAGTATCAGAGTTTTAGCGAAAAGTCAAGAAAAACTTTCAACTATTTTCTTGCACAATCTTCTTGTGCTTTGCGTGGCGAGGAAGAACCTTATTCTTCCGCTTGTGCGGTTGAGATTTTGGCATGATTATTGTCTTGCGAACTTTGATTTTCATACCCTAAAAGTAACACACTAACCGCCAAAAGTCAAGAAAAACTTTCAACTGTTTTCTTGCACTATCCTATCAATTACCGGAACGTTATTCGCTTATTTTATTGCACAATCCGCCGGCCGGCCCCCCGCTGGGGGATAGGTCAACTTTTAAGCTATTTCAGGCAATTCGGTCAGCTTTGCTCGCAAGGTAATTGCTCTTGCCTCATTCAACCATTTTTGTTGCGTATCGCTCCATCTTTCTTCTCTTGAGATATTAGCCAACGAAAAAATGCCATTGTGCAACCTATTGATCGACTTGCAAAGCTCTCTCGTTTTGGTCAATGAATTGGTGCGATCTTTCACATATTTAGATGCGTCAATCCATATCTTTCTCATTTTGGTAATTTCTTTATTTTTGCTTATCTTGCAGAATTTTATATCAACCAAGTTGCTTGGATCACCATCGTAAAGACCAATGACAAGAATCAATCCTTTGTTGAAAGATTTCAGTTTTCTTTCGACATCTCCAAGGAGAATCCCATCGGTCTTGGCATTGTAGTATTTCACTTCCCAATTTCCTTGCAGTTCTTCGGGGACATTGCCTTGAGCCACAATCTCAGCAGGAAAGTCAACCTCTGCTTTATATTGTTCATGCTTGGGAAGGTTAAACTCCTCAGCTAGGAAGTCTTCAAAAGCTTTGCCGTGTCTACCTTTCGATTGGCTGTGAGCGTTTGCGTTGCGGACGAACTTTTTCATTTTGGAATAATTTTTTTGTAGCAATTTCATAATTTTTTTTTGTATTAATTTTTTTATTTTGAGATTAGTCCTCAGCCATGATCGACTTCCACATGATGTAGAAAACGAAAGACCAAGGAAGAATGAGAAACAGGATGTCGTAATTCATATTTTATTTTGGTTGATGATTAGTAAACGAATTGCTCGGTTGAGTCAACGAAAGAGTGAACAACGGAAGCCGAAAGAACTTCCCAAGGATTGCCTTCCCAATCGGCACGGCTCAAAGCCCAAGCGTCATCAAGCTTTTCGTTGATTTCTGCGGAAGTACGCAAGCGAAAGGTTTGCACATTGCCATGATCCTCTTTGAGCCTTTGGGTGACTTCAAGCTGAACATTTTGAAACTCGACTCTGCGAGTGGGAACATTTCTATTTGATTGATTTAACATAAGTATAATTTAAAGAATTTTTTAGGTAATTGCAAGAAAAAAATGATTTATTTGAAAGTTTTTTTAAGCAACCCACTCGACAAGCTCGAACTTGCGAGGAAGGTTAAACTTAGCAAGATCCTTATTCAGATCTTCGATGGATGCGTGATGTTCGCATTTCATCATGACATTTCTGTCGATGATCTTACCGCTCTTGCGGTCAACTATATTGACCTTGGCGATAAAACCGTTAACTCTTTTATTCTTAATCATATAAACAAAGTAACATATAAAACCCAAAAAAGCGAGCAAAAAAACGCTATTAGATGCGTTTGTAGCGTAGCTTATAAGCTTATAAGCCGGACTGAAGATGCACTATTCTATTGCATTATTGCACAATCCGCCGGCCGCCCCCCCTGCGGGGGATAGGTCAACTTTTTAAAGTTATCCGTTATACTTGTATTTTTTATCTTGTTCGTAGGCTTCTGCCCACATTGCAGACTCGTGATCATCTGCGATTTCGACAATTTCAGCATCATCGCCATAAGACTTGAGTCTTTCGCTTTTGAATTCTTCGATGTTTGCAATTCCACCGAGTTCGAAGATTCTTTCTTTGTCTCCGATATAGTATTTGATTTTAACTTTCTTAAACATACCTATAACATAGCACAAGAAACCCGAAAAGTCAAGAAAAACTTTCAACTATTTTCTTGCACAATTCTATTGCAGGGGGGGCCTGCCGGCCCCTAACTAGCTGATGGTCAGGGAGTTAGGAGTCGGAGGCAAGACTTGCTTGGTGGTCTTGGGTTCGTGAGTCTTGGCGAACCAAGCGGATGGGTCAATGATCTGACCGTTTAGGCAAGCTTCGAAGTTGACTTGGTGAAAGCCTAATCCTGTTATTCCGTTGACTCTTTCTCTTGTGGTTGGTGTGTTCCAACCTGCAAGCGTAGCGATTACCACACCGCTAGGGTCACGGGTCACAATCTTGTTGCCATGCAACCAAACGCTCTCTCCGTCGGTGTGAGTATTGCCAACGGTTTTGGCTTTGCGTTGTTCGAATGCTTCTTTGATTTGTTGAGTTACCTTTCTCATGATTATTTTGAATATCTTATTTCGGTGTTAAGTTTGGAAGCTTCTTGAACAAAGTTGAGAGCGTTCAGAATCGCTTCGCCTTGAGTCATTGAACCTTGCCAATCGGAAGAGCTTGAGACTTCTGCGAGGAATTGCAAGTTGCCTTCGGCTTTGGCGAGAGCTTGGACAAGCTCAATTTCCTTTTTGGTTTTCTTGCTAGGCTCAAGCTTGTTTAGTGGATAATGGAAAGTGCAAAGCACTTTTTCTCTTTCGGTTAAGTTTTGCATGATTCTATTCTAGTGATTTGGTTGGTTGTGTCAAGCTTTATTATTGAAAGATGACATTAAAACGAAACTGATTGAGACCCTCGTCTCGCATGATTCTATTGAGATGAGATTCGCTTGAAGCAGTGCGAACGCGTGGGCGTTCGTTGCCTTCTGCATCGACTCCTTGGTCGAAGATTTTGACAGCCCAATGGGTTGACCACTTTTTTATTCTTACTTGTATTACTTTATTATTCTTAATCATATTTACAATCTAATCTATTTTTTACTAAAAGTCAAGGAAAAAGTTTAACTATTTTCGAGGCATATCGGAAACCATTTCCAAGTCGTGAGCTTGAACGCTTTGCGTGAGCTTTGCGATCTCGTCTTGCAAGTGTTGCACATGAACGGCACGAATCGAGCGAAGCGATTCCTTGCGTGAGCGGTTGAGTTTGTCTTGCCACCAAGCAAGATCTTTTTGGAGTTTTTCTAATCTTTCTAACATACCTATAACATAGCAAAAAGAAGCCCAAAAAGCGAGCAAAAAAAACGCTATTAGATGCGTTTGTAGCGTAGCTTATAAGCTTATAAGCCGGACTGAAGATGTACCCTACCCATTAAATGAATTCATTTTTTAATCGTATTGTGCAGCAAGCGCCGGGGGTGGTTTTTTTCAATATGAAATTCATTTTATAATTTTTATTACATATGTTGAATCAAAAAAAATCCCAGGCTATATAAAACCAATCTGCGCTATTATCTTGAATTAAAAAAAATAATTTGTGTACTTTATTTTATATTATTCTATATCATGCCTCGACGCAAGAAAAAACCCGAGATCGTGGACGAAGCACAAATCGCAAAGATCAAGGCTTCTCTGACCAAAACTAACATCAAGCTAAAAAAACTAAAGCTCACAGACAAACAGTTAGAATTATTAAAAATTATCTTTGACAAAGATTCAAAAATAATATTTATAAGTGGACCCGCAGGAACCAGCAAAACATTTGTCGCAATATATGGTGCTCTGCAGTTATTCAATATGAACAATGAACGCAGCATAACATATGTGCGAACTATTGCCGAAAGCGGCGAAAAGAGTTTGGGCGCACTTCCTGGAGAAATGGCCGAAAAAATTAATCCGTACATGATGCCCATGAACGAAAAGCTCGAAGAACTCTTGGTTCCTGGACAAGCTCGAACTGTAAAAGAAGAAGATATAATAAAAGGCATGCCAATTAAT
>FUFK010038946.1_pt1 | contig 35981 bp, 60 predicted proteins | sample 1021851 | NCBI WGS metagenome assembly FUFK01 (sample SAMEA51879418, study PRJEB19060) | metagenome | reverse complement strand
AAAAAAGACCCTAAGATAAGTTCAAAGGGTCTTTAACATAAACTTTAATTAAATATGAAAAATAATTCAAATAAAAACTTGAATAATNTTAAAATTACAAAAAAGAATATAATTATCCTAAGCCTAACTATATATTTTTGGAGAAGATTTAAANATGTGTTGTAAATCTAAATCTTCGATAATATAACTAATAATTTAGAAATTGTTTTATNTTCGTATTTTAGTACACAATAATAATATAAGGTTATAATAATATGAGCGGTACCATCACACTAAACATCCCATCATCTCTAAGTGATATAACACTGGGTCAATACCAGAAGTATATTAAAGATATAAAACACTTAACAGAGAAGGAGGAACCTACTCAAGAAGAAATAGAATTCTCAAACCTAAAACTCTTAGAGTGCTTNTGTNATATAAATTTAAAACAAGCATATCAATTGCCGATGACAGAATTNTCATCAGTAATAAANCACATCAACGAGTTGTTTAATGTGGACCATAAACTGCATAACAAATTNNAGATGACAGACCCAGANGGTNATAAAGTNACATTTGGNTTTATTCCTAAGCTAGAAGATATATCAATGGGAGAGTTTGTGGATTTAGAAAAATATATCGCAGACTGGCAACAGATGCACAAAGCTATGGCAATCTTATACAGACCTGTTACACACGAAAAGAATAACTTCTATTTAATAGAAGACTATGAAGGTTCAGATAAATATTCAGATGTGATGAAAGATTCGCCTATACAGGCAGCACTTGGTTCTATGGTTTTTTTTTACAGTTTAGGGACCGAATTGTCGAAACATTTGATGGACTCTTTGGCGAAACAACTGAAGGAGGACTCGGATTTCAAGCAGCATTTGGAGCAAAGTGGGGTTGGTATCAATCAATTTACGCACTCGCTGGAGGAGATGTCAGAAAATTTAAAGAAGTTACAAAACTCCCCATTTCTCAATGTTTGACATGGTTAGAGTTTGAAAGAGAGAAAAACGAATTAGAAAGTAAAATGATAAAACAAAATATAAAATGAGACAAGTTTATACAGTATTAGATAAATTAAAAGAAATACTAAGAGCTAACGGAATTACAAAAACCGTCACCTTCGGTGACTTAACAGAGGTTGACCTTAACAAGACAACAATATTTCCTTTATCTCATATTGCATTTAGCAATGTTACTTTTAGCGACCATATACTTTCCGCTTCAATTAGAATACTGTGTTTAGACATAGTAGATGTAACAAAAGAAAAACAAACTGAAGATTCTATGTTCGGTAATGACAACTTACAAGACATCCTAAACACNCAATTACAGGTGGTAAATGATTTGCAACAGGAAATGAGAAGAGGTTCAGCTTTCTCTGATAACTTTCAAGTTACTACAAGTGTAGTTGCAGAACCATTTATTGACAACTTTGAAAATCAACTAGCTGGTTGGGGAGTTACTATAAACATAGAAGTACCTACTAATGAACTTTCTCTTTGCTAATGAATGAAAAATTAGCTGAAATATTAGAAAAGTATAAAAACACTATTGTAGCTGAATTAAAAAATAGAGTAGCATCAGACGATAAGATTGCTACTGGTAACTTACATGGTAGTTTTAGAGGTGTAGTAGAAGGTCAATCAATAAGTATATTTGCAAGTGAATATTGGTATGTAGTAAATTATGGTAGGAAACCTGGTAAAAAGATGCCACCTATAAGACCAATAATGGATTGGATGAAAATAAGAGGTATCGAAACAAATAAAAAAAACAAGAAAAAAGGAAACAGAACACTAGCTTGGGTGATAGCAAAGAAGATAGGTGATGAAGGTATTCAGGGAACAAACTTCTTTTGGGAAACAATAAATTCTATAGTCCCATTAATAACAAAAGATATAGAAGAGAGTTATTTAAAAGATTTAAACGACCAAATAAATGGCAACAGTTAAAGTAAATTCAAGAAGTCCTTATTATGTAACAGCAATTGGTTCAGATGGAGGTACAATAGAAAACGCATCTCTGTCTATTTCAGGACCAGATAAAGGAGTAACAAGCAGCGATATTACACTTTCAGCAGTAGCAAGTAATTTTACTCCAGTAAGTTATGCCTGGACAGGAGGTGCTATTGCTGGAAACACAGGTGAAACACAAACATTTACAAATGGAAGTGATGGTGAGGTAACTTATGGAGTTACTGCAACAGATTCAGCAGGTAATACATATACAGCAAGTAAGACAGTTAAATGGTCGGCTAATACACAATATACGGCTACACTAGAAGTTACAAATAATATAACAGGACCTAGTGCTGGATATACCTTTACAGGTCTTACTCTTGATGGAGCAACAGGATTATATAAAGCAAGTCAAGTAGGAGAAACAGGAGACGCATATAGTTTTACGTTTAGTGTTGCTGGTAATACAGGATATACAGTAGATTCTACATTAACTTTTAGTCCTACTTCTCCTATAGCAGGAACATTTGCTTCAGCAGATGTAACAGAGACTGCAACAGTAACAGGAACTGTATCATTAAACGCAGACTATGCTTTATCTGTTATAGACGGAAAAACATCTGTTACAGAGGGACAGACTTTTACTGTTAAACTTATAGACAAAAATGGTGTAACTGCAAACGGTACATCGGTGCCTTTTACTATTACAGGTGGTGTTAGTGCTGCTGATTTACAAAGAGGTACTCTAACAGGTGCGTTTGTTTTTGGTAATGCTGGAAATACAAATGAAGCAACACAAACTTTTGAAGTTTTAACTGATAATACTGCAGAAGGTGCATCTGGAGAAACTTTTATTCTTACACTAGACAACTTTTCAACTGTAACAGTGACAGTGACTATATTTGATGAAGTAGATGCTACGCCAAACTCTTTGTTAATATCTTCAAGTGGGTTTGATAGTGCTGACGATGCTTGTAAAGTTGCTGCAACAGAAACAGTTTATTATGGATTATTTTCTGGTCAATCATTTGGTAATGGAATAACATTATTTAATAGTGATGCACTACAAACTCCTTACTCTGGTGGTGGTAAATATTTTAAAATAGGTTCTAGTCATAACGGTAGAATAGGTTTAAACAATGACGGTGAAGTAACTGGTTATGTCGAGTGTAGTACAGGACCTACAACAGGAGTAGTAGAGGAATCAACTACAGTTCCTAATCAAGGTATCGTTTCGTCTGAATATGTAACAATAGCTGGTAATAACGGTTCTAATGCTTGTGAATTAACCGCAGACACAACTATTTATTATAATGGTTCTATAACAGAGGGTAGTTTATTATACACACAAAAAGACTCAAACAATAATTTATCAAACGCATACGGTGGAACTGACAACTGGTACAAAATAATATTATTTGATGCAAACGATAATCCGCAAGAACATTATGCAAAAGTATTATCTTATCCTCCAGGATATATTTCTCAAATTAATATTTGTGGTACTGACGATACTCCTGATACTACAATTACCTTAACACCTAAAGTAACAATTAATATGTCAACTGCTGATGGAAATAATCAAGGATTTGCTTACGTTGACCAGCAAGTAACTTTAACAGCAGTAACTCAAAACATATCTAGTCCAACTTATCAGTGGTATAAGAGTGCAACTAACAACGATATTACTGCTGACCCAGCAAATTTAATTTCTGGAGAAACAAGTCAAACAATGGTTATAAATGGAAGCGGTACACAAACTCAAACAGCTACAGGAGTCTTATATTACAACTGTTTGGTAAGTTCGACTACTGATGCAGATACAAATAAATCAATAACTTGGCAAAACAGACCTTCTTATGCGACTACATTTATTACATCAGCAGACACTACTAATCCAAATTATAATGCTTGTACTGGTTCTTCTGTAACTATATATTCAAACAGAGATGGCGAAACAGCTTATTGTGTTGCAAGTAAATTTTATTCTAATGCAGCAGGTTCTTCATCACCAGCATTAACTGCAGGATGGTATGCTTTTAATGATGGTACAAACCACAACATAAGATATATAGACGCTAGTGGTAATCCTCAAGGATGTGTTACTGGTGGATGTGCAGGTCAAGAAGACCCTACTCCAGTTGCTCCTACAGTAGGATATGCAACTATACAAAAATGTCCTAATCAAGTAAACGCAGGTGAAGTTAGAGATGTTGCTTTTGATGGATTCACTCGTCAAGAAGGAGATATTATACAGTTAACAGATTTTGCAGGTAATGGTAAATCTGATGGTTGTTGGACTGTTACCAATACATATACAACACTGTCAAATTGGGATAACACTTTAGACACAAGTGAATTTGTCCAATTACAACCTTTTGGTTCTTGTGAAACTTGTGTTGGAGATATAGAGGTTGTTGTAGATACAGGACAAGACCCTAATAGATACTATGGTGGTTATAGACAGTGTAACAATGATGGAGCAACTATTATATATTATTCATCTCCATCTCCACTCCCTAATGTGTTTAGAACAAGTGCAAATACTCAAACCTGTAGAAGTAAAGTAAATGATGATTATTACCCAGAAGCAAACGATGCAGATGGTAAGTTTGAAAATTATCCAGGACTTGTAGAATTTAACGATTGTACTACTTGTTTGGCAGGAACTACGGTAACAGCAGACCCTCTAATTGATTTTAGACAATATAATAATTGTGATGGAGGGGGTGGTTATGTTATTGTAGGAAGTACAACTAATTTAGCATCAACTAATAGCTGGGCATCTGTAGTTAAATATAGTGGGATTTGTTACAGTGATGGAGGAACAACATCTACAACTTCTATTATTAATATAACAGACCTAGTAACATATACAGACTGTACTGCTTGTGGATATGTAGCTCCTGCACCAGAAACACCTATAACGGTTGAGACAAATGTAATTAGAATTTCAAGTACATCTTTCTCAACAATAACTAATGCTTGTGCTGGAACAACAAGTAATTTCCCCACAACATTATATTATACAGGTACACTTGGAGATGGAACGCAATTATATTCTGATTCAGCACTAACAAGAGTTTATGCACCTGCATCTACTGATTTTTATTTATCTGAAGATGCGTATTATTTTAAAATGGGTACAGGACCTACAGGAAATAATTTACCAAGAGGTGAGATATATTCATTTGGTCAGTGTGGTAATATAATATAAGTTGTAATACTATATTATTTTTTATAGTTATATACTTAAAGCAAAGATATGGCAGTATTAACAAGTTCTACTTTAGATTTATATTGTTGGTCAGGAAGATGGAGTTCAGTACCAACGCAACCTCAATACGTTATTAGGAAAACAAATCCTGATACAAACAATCTAATACGTTTTGAATTATCAGAACTAATACAAGATTATATTGACATTGTGTTTGATGATGACTATACGTTAGCATCAACAGGTCTTTCAAATATAAAATCTACTTGTTGGTTTTATTATATAAAAAGAAATACATATAGCGATAGAGACCCACAAGAGTTTTATGGTTATGGAATAGGTACAAAAGGATATAGTTATTTTGAAGACGGTATAAATTCTGATTTGTCAACTTCTAAGTTGTTTTCTAATAATTATATTTATTTACCAGAAAATGCAAATATAAAGATACCTGTATATGTTGGTCCTGGCGGTGTTCAAGTTGTAAGGTTCTTTACTAAAGATGGTGCTGGAAATGAAACTGTTGCAGAAACTAAAAGTTTCACACTATTTACAAATGCACCTACATCAGAGGATTGTAATGCTTTTATACAATACGCTTCATCAGATGTTCAAGCAAGTAAAATAGAAATAGAATCTGTTAACACTTCTGCTACTTCTTATTCAGTTGCAACAGGAACTGCAATAGAAACAGTTTATCCAATTTATACTTGTGAACCTAAATACACACAATACAAAATATCATTTATAAATAAATTTGGTGCAATACAAGACCTTTACTTTAACAAGAAAAGAACTGATGAATTAAATGTAAAAAGAGATTCTTTTGATACAAGTACAATATCATCTTCAACATCTGGAGTTTCATATAATACTTATAGTCCTGCCAGTATTGTTCAAGATGTTGCTTCCAAGAAATCTATTGTATTAAATACAGGTTTTTTAAAAGAAGAGTACAATGAAGTTATGAGACAATTGTTTCAATCAGAAAATATATGGATTAGAGAAACAAATAAAACATTACCTATAAAAATTAAAGATAGTAGTTTTACATATAAAACTCATCTAAACGACAAACTTGTAAATTATACTGTTCAATTTGAATATGCTTTTGATGGTATTAACAACGTTAGATAATGAACCAAAAAGTACAGTTATTTATAGAGAATCAAGAAGTTGATATATTTCAAGATAATTCAATAAATATTGTTTCGTCAATAAAAGACTATAGAAGTCCAGATAAGATATTTACAGAATACTCTCAAAACTTCAATTTACCAGCAACAACAAGAAATAATAAAATATTTAAACACTATTACAACTATGATATAGGAGATGGTGGGTTCGATGCTAGAAAATCAAAAGACGCAAGAATAGAAATAAATGACAGACCTTTTAAAGAAGGATATATAGTTCTTGAAAGTGTAGATTTAAAATACAATAAGCCTTCAACATATAAGGTTACTTTTTATGGAAGTTTAAGGTTGTTAAAAGAAATGTTTGAAGACTTAAAGATGTCTGAATTGTCTTGGTTAGAAAATTTCAACTTCCTTGATAAAGGATATGACTCTTCTAGTACAGATGATTTACACGCATATCTAACCACAGAAAAAAATAAAACTGTAGATTCAGTTTCTTATACAAATCCAATCATAGTTCCTTTAATATCTAACAAAGATAGGCTTTATTATAATTCAAGCACAGAGTTTTATGGAGCTTTAGAAGATGGTAATTTATATTATGATGGAAACACCTATCCTTTAAACAGCAAAAAAAATGGATTGAACTCTAAACATATTAAACCTGCAATAAGAGTTGACAATATTATAAAAGCAATAGAAAAAGAAGTGAATTTAGATGTAACAACTCCAAGCATAGAGTTTTCTAACGATTTCTTTAACTCGTCAAATTTAGATTATTATAATTTATATATGTGGCTTAATAAAGATGTTGATGAAGAAAAAGATATTGTTATAAAGAGAACAACAATAAATACATTTAATAACGGATTAAACACTGTTTATAGGTCAAACTCTTCAGGCTACTTTATTGATGAAGTAATGACAATATTGGCTACTGACGATGCTGGAAACACAACTGGTCAAACTGCAAATAGGTTTTTAATATCTGGAGTAGAGGATGAAAGTATAGGTGAATTAGAATGTAGAGTAAAAATACCAACATCTATTCTTTCTACTGCTGAATTTAATTTACAGGTGTGGAGAGATGGTGTTTATTTTACATCTTTTGATAATATAACAGCTAGTAGTACAACTCGTGATTTTAGAATTGAAAATGATGGTAAATATGAATTTGTTATAGTAACAGAGTCGAGTGTCGGTGTTGAGTTTAATTCTGGTTTTGAAGTAAAGTTTATTATTAGACCTAATAATGATGGCGATAATTTTGGAGGAAGTAACGGAGATGTATTTAATGATGTATCTATTTTAGGTGGAGTTTTAACAATATTAGCTAACGATGTGCAGTTTTCTATACCATACAATATGCCTGATATGTCAATACTAGAATTTTTAACAGGTTTATTCAAGATGTTTAATTTAGTTTGTTACGTTCAAAGTGACATTAATGCTACTTATGCAAACTATTCTGCAAACATAACAAACGTTAAAACAATCAGAGTTATGACTTTTGACGCTTACTATGCGTCATCAAATGCAGAGCTTGATATAACAGACAAAATAGATATATCCGAATCTTCTGTTCACAGACAAGTTCCATACACAAAAATAGAATTTAAATATGCGGATACTAAAGCGGTTTTAGCTGAACAACACTTATCTGAACTGGGTCAAGAATGGGGTGGCGAAAAATGGCAAATAACAGAATCGAGAGCAGAAAAAAAATATGAGATAATACCTCCTTTTTCACACATGAAGTTTGAAAGATTAGTTGATGGAAATAACACTGCTAATGTTACAACTGCTCAAGTAGGTTTTAGTGTAACAAGAAGTAGTTCCAGTAGAGGAGAATATAAAGATGAAAAATACAGTCCGCATTATGGAAAACCTCTATTGTTTTACCCTCATTATGTAAGTACTGGAACATCAATTCCTTACTTATATAAAGATAGTGTTGGTGCTTATCAAGCATTATCAATAAGTGATTATTTTATTCCTCTAAATTCAGTAAACACAACAACATCTCAATCTAAACACTTTGGTCAAGAAGTAGATGAGTATAGGGTGTATGAAACAGGAAGTCAAAGTAATATAAACAATTTATTTAATCTATATTACAAAAACTATATCACACATTTATTTGACCCACGTTCAAGAATAACTAAATTAAAAGCAAATCTTACTAATGCTTTTTTATCTAAATATTCTTTGGCAGATAAAATAAGAGTATCAGGCAAAACTTACAGTATAAATAAGCTCAATGTAAACTTAATGAATGGTAAAGCTGATTTAGAGCTGCAAAGATATTACTCTATAAAATCATTTGCTTGTTTAAGCGATACTGTAGAAGTTGATATAGAAGTTACATCGGCTGGAAATCTTTATGTATTTGACAACAAGTTTGGTGCTTACCAAATGGGAGAAGGTACTTATGTATTTAGTAATGTTCCTGCAGGGCATCCTATAGCATTTTATAATTTTGGTAAAACAAATGAAATATCATATACAGGTACTACTGTAGGAGGAACTAAAGCTGGTCAAGACGGAAATACCTATACATATTATTCTGGTGATGTAACAGTTACAGTTAACGGTGATTTTGGAACTATTAGTTACGAATGTTACAATCATGGATATATGGGAGGAGAAACTAATTTAAGTTATAGTGCTGATTGTTTAGCAGACGCACCTGTTGCACCTCCTGTAACTGGAAACTTAACAGTAGATGCTACAGATATAAGTTCAGATAATGCAATTATAACGGCAGACCAAATAGACGAATAATGATAAAACTATTAATAGAAACATTAAAGACAGATAACTTTTATGGAGTTAGTTATTATATAGATGTAGCAAAGGGAAGGTATAAATCTCCTACTACATGGAAAGAAATGAAAGAAAGCATTAAACGCAATAGATATGGCTACGACACAGGAAAATAAAATAATATTCTCCATAGAATTTACAGAGAAAGGTGCTATTCGTAAAATCGGAGATACAACTGTAAGTGTAAAAAAGTTTGAAGCAGAACTAAAAAAAGCTACTGCATCAAATAAAGAGTTTAATAGAACTCTGTCTGGTAGAGAGGGTATGGTTGGTAATGCTGGACTTGCTGGTGCAACATTAACAGAACTTGGTCGTACTATTTCAGATTCTAACTTATGGTATAAGAGGTATGGCTAACAACCTCTCTCAATTATCTACTTTGTTTATTACTCTTGTTTCTAAAGTAGATGATAACGTAAAAGGATTTGCTAGAGTAGGTAAAGCATTTAAAATGCTTGGTAAACAAATAATGGGTCCTCTTGGTATTATACTTGTATTTCAAATTATTATACAACAAATAGAAAAAGCGGACTTAAAGGCAAGAGAGCTTGGAGGAACTCTTGATGATTTTGCAAAACGATTTGCTAAAGATTCTACTTTAATTACAAATTTAAGACAAGCAGCAAACACAATATCTACTCTTTCCGAAGATAGCTTGTCTTATCAAATTGCATTACAAACATTGATAAAAGAAGGGTATGACCCTACTATAGGTAAAGTTGAAGAGTTTATTAAAGTTAAAGAAAGATTATTAGGAATTGACAGAGAAGAAGCTAAACAATCAAAAGAAAATATAGAAAATATTACACTTCAATTGTTAACAGCAGAAGAACAATTAAAAAAACTTGATGAAAGAACAGGAGTGGGTAGAACACTTCAAGCTGGTGGAGCAATGGTAAAAGGAATATTTCAAGGAGACCTTAGCCTTGTTGGTAGAAAAAATCCAGTTGCAGCATTAAGACAGCAATTGGAAGAAAGAATATCAACTTTACAAACACAATTAAGTATTGCAAATTCTGTTATAGAAGATATAGGAAAAGAAGGTGATGAAACTATAATGAACAGTCCTTATTTAAGTTTAATAACAGGTGCAGATACTAAAAAAGAAAGTGAAGTTGCTAAAATTATAAAGAAAACAACAGACGCTATAAACAAATTAACAGCTCAAAGTGACAAAGAGTTACTAGAAGTTGCTAGAGATAGAGCTTTAAAAGAAATAGAATTAGCAAAAGGAACTGAAGAAGAAAAAGCAACAGCAAGAATGTTAATATTAAAACATTTTCAATTAGAGGTTAACGCTTTATTTGATGAATTAGCTACAGAAGAAAAAGATAGAGTGGCGGAAATAATGGAAGATGCTTACGACACTTATGATAGATTAGTTGATAATTTACACAAAGGAAATGATGAAGCAACTAAGAAAATGCAAGACACAATTTTGTTTAATTTAAGAAATCAAATAAAGGAGTTGAACAAAATGCAGCAAACTTCTAATATGTTGTTTTCATCAATTAGAAATGTTCTTTCAGGAATAAACGACATACAACAAGAATATCATCAAGCCAACATAGATAGAATAAATAGAGAAAAAGATTTAGTTCTACAAAACGAATCTATAACACAACAAGAAAAAGATAGAAGATTAAAACAAATAGAAGCAAGAGAAATAGCTGCAGAGAAAAGAAAAATTAAAGCTGAAAGAGATATGTTTACGCTGCAACAAACTTTAGGAATAGCTAAAGCTTTGTTTGATTTAAAAATGTTTAAGCAAAGAGCTGCTTTAGACGCACAATTATTATTGTTTTCTGCAAAAAAAGCTCAAGTAGAAGTTTCTACTGAAGCTGCAAAAGACGTTTCCTCTAGTGTAGGAACATTACCAAGATTTATAAAAGATTTAGGAGCTATAGCTGGTCCTATTGCTTATGGTGCTTCTATAGTTGGTATGATAGCTGCAATAGTAAAAGCAAGAAAAGCTGCAAAAAATGCAATTCGTAATTTAGTTCCTTCTGCAAATATTGGTGGCGGAGCAGAAGCGTCTCCTGTTTCAGCACCAGCCTTCAACGTAGTAGGTGCGACACAGACAAGTCAACTTGCACAAACAATAGCACAAGCAGATGGTGAACCTCTAAGAGCTTATGTTGTAGCATCTGATGTAACTACCGCACAAGAACTTGAACGCAGTAAGATTGAAGGTTCATCTATAGGATAATAAAACAAAATAAAATAAATATAGTTATTTAGATATGGAAAAAATAATTGAACTTATTATAGACGAGCAAAGTGAGATTAGCGGTATCGAAGCTATCTCTGTCGTTGAGAATCCAGCAATAGAAGAAGACTTTATTGCACTAAAAGAACATAAAGATATTAAACTTGCTGAAGTAGATGCAGAACAAAGAATACTTATGGGTCCTGCACTTATTCCTAACAAGAAAATCTTTAGAAAAGGTGCTGATGATGATGACAATGATTACTACATATATTTCTCTGAAGAGACAGTTAAGAAAGCATCTGAACTATTCTTTATAAAAAGCAAACACCAAAACTCTACGTTTGAACATTCATTTGAATTATCTGATATGTCTGTTGTAGAATCTTGGCTTATAGAAGACCCTGAAAAAGATAAAGCTGCTGCTTATGGATTTGACCTACCTAAAGGAACTTGGATGGTATCAATGAAAGTATTAAATGATGATGTTTGGAAAGCAGTAAAAGCAGGAGAAGTAAAAGGATTTTCTATAGAAGGTTATTTTGCTGATGGACTGGAAAGACCTAAAGAAAGCATAGAGGAAAACTTTTGCAATGAATGTTTAAGTGAATTAAACGCAGAGTTTGAACTTGCAGAAGTGTTAGCAAGTTTATCTGAAGAGGTAGAGCTTGAATCTTATGGAGGTTATCCACAATCTGCAAGAAACAATGCTAAAAGAGGAATTAAATATAACGAAGCTGTAAATAATAAATGTGCAACACAGGTTGGTAAAGTTAGAGCAAGACAACTAGAAGCAGGAGAAAACTTCACTCTACCTACTCTTAAACGCATATACTCATATTTATCAAGAGCTTCTGCTTATTATCAAGAAGGCAACAATGAAGCTTGTGGAACTATATCGTATTTATTATGGGGTGGTAAATCAATGTTAACTTGGGTAACATCAAAACTTAAAGGACTTGACGCTATAGAAGCAGCATCAACTATTATTGATGGTAGAGCTGCTTATACAACTATTGAAGAAGCAGAAAGAGCTGCAGANGATATTGGATGTTCAGGCTATCATACTCACGATTACGAAGGTGATACTTGGTATATGCCCTGTGAGGAACACAATCTTAAAGCTCCTTGCCAAGATGGATATGAGCAGATAGGTATGAAAGATAAAGACGGTAGAAAAGTACCTAATTGTGTTCCAATAAAAAGATGAAAAGAAGAAAAAACGCTACAGTAAGTAAATCATCCCCTAAAAGCTCTTCAAGAGGNTGTCTTTGTCCTGATGGAAGGACTTATTCAAGAAAATGTTGTGACGGNACACTTGAAGCTCAAGGTATTGGCAAAGTTTAAAAATACAACAAAATAAATTTAATCGGTAATAACTATAAATAAGAATCTTATGAAAGCAAGTGAAATTGTAACTAAAATAAAAGATGTTCTTTTATCTTCATCTGAAAAGGAAGAGGAAACAATTCCTGAAGTTGATTTAAAGGAAGAAGCTCCTAAAGCTAAAGCTAAAAAAGAAGAAGCTAAACAGGAGACTAAGGAAGAAGCTCCTGCTGCACAAGGCGATGGAAGAATCGAGTATAGTGCAGAAGAAGGTGCTGAAGAACTACAAGAGGATGTTTACGATGAAGAAATCGTAGAAGATGCTCCTGCTGTAGAGTATGCTACCAAAGATGAGGTTGTAGAAATCAAAGCTATGGTAGAGAAACTAAGAGGTATGATTGAAGCTAAAGAAGAAGCTAAAGAAGAAGTTCCACAGGAACTATCTACTGAAGAACCTGCTGAAGCAATTAATCATTCACCAGAAAATGAAGTAAGTGAGAAAATTGGTACTAGGTTTGCTCCTAATGCAAATAGAAACACTACTTACAATAGAGTATTAAACGCAATAACTAATAATTAATTAATTTTTAAAAATGGCAACAACAACTTCAATAACTACTACTTACGCTGGTGAATTTGCAGGGAAGTATATTTCTGCTGCTTTATTATCAGGTAAAACTTTAGCGGAGGGGAATATTACAACAGTACCTAACGTTAAGTATAAACAAGTAATGAAAAAAGTGGCAACTGATGACATCGTAAAAGACGCAACTTGTGACTTTACTGACACATCAACACTTACTCTTACTGAAAGAATCTTAACTCCAGAAGAGTTCCAAGTGAACTTAGAGTTATGTAAAAAGGACTTTAGAAGCGACTGGGAAGCTGCACAAATGGGATATTCTGCATTTGACAACTTACCAAATAACTTCTCTGACTTCTTAATTGCTCATGTAGCAGATAAAGTAGCTCAAAGAATTGAGACTAACATTTGGACAGGTACTAATGCAACTGCAGGTCAGTTTGACGGATTTATAACTACTTTAGGTGCTGATTCAGACGTAGTTGACGTAACAGGTACAGCATCTACTGCAGCTAACATTATTACAGAGCTTGGTAAAATTGCTGACGCAATTCCATCAACTGTATATGGTTCAGAAGATATGACTATCTACTTACCAGGCAATATGTACAGAAACTACATTAGAGCTTTAGGTGGGTTTGGTGCTTCAGGATTAGGAGCAGCAGGTACTAACGACCAAGGTACACAATGGTACAGCATGGGGTCAGGACTACAGTTTGATGGTATTCAGGTAGTTCACGCTCCTGGTTTATCTGACAATGACGCTGTAGCAGCTCAAAAATCAAACTTATTCTTCGGTACAGGATTACTTTCTGACCAAAACGAAGTAAAAGTAATTGATATGGCTGACTTAGACGGTTCTCAAAATGTAAGAGTCGTAATGAGATTTACTGCTGGTATTCAGCACGGAATTGGAACTGAAGTAGTATTATACGCTACATCATAATAAAACAAATTGTTTAACATAAAAAAGGTAGGTGGAAATTTACTACCTGCCTTTTTTTATAAAATATAAAAATTATGGCTTGTGATTTAACATTAGGAAGAAAAGAACCTTGTAAAGATGTCGTTGGTGGAATAAAAAACGTTTATTTCGTTGACTTTGGAGATTTTACCTTAACATTCGACTCAACAGACACAGATGTTGTTGAATCTGTAGGAAGCTCTGTTGCTTCCTTCAAATATGAAGTAAAAGGTAACTCATCGTTAGAGCAAACAGTAAATTCTTCAAGAGAAAATGGAACTACTTTTTATGAGCAAACATTAAATTTAACTCTACATAAATTAACAAAAGAAGATAACAAGGAGTTAAAGTTATTGGCTTATGGAAGACCTCACGTTGTGGTTGAAGACTATAATAAAAATTTAATGATTATGGGTCTTGAACACGGTGCAGATGTATCAGGAGGTACAATTGTAACTGGTGCTGCTATGGGTGATTTAAGTGGATATACACTAACATTAACAGGTATGGAAAAAATGCCTGCTAATTTTATTGAAAAAACTGCAGCATCTGAATCTGTAACTACAACTCTTACAAATGCAGGATTTGCAACACCAACTGCAGGTACTAACTCTTAAACATANAGGGTTTTAAAAAGAAAGAGAGGACAATTGGTCCTCTTTTTTTTTGAACAACATTCAACATAATAGGTTATATAAGTATGATAAGATTATCACCTACAACTAATTCTCAAACAATAAGCATAATACCTAGAGCATATACAGTTGCCAGTGATTTATCTATGGTCATAGTTGAGGACGGAACAAGAAAAACACAAACCATAAACGACATAACATCAAGTCTGTCATCTAATGGTAACTTCTTGGAAATGTCTGTAGCTTTCAGTATTTTAACTGCAGAAAACAGTTATTCTTATGAGTTAAAACAGGGTAGTACTCTTTTATATAGAGGTAAAGCTTATTGCACATCTCAAACTGATAATACAACATCTCACACATTAAACAGTAATAAATATAATGAGTACACTGGAACTGATACAAATGACCAAAAATATATAATAATATGAGCAAAATAAAAGTAATAAATCTATCAGGGTACGAAGTGCCAAGCATAAAAGAATCACCAAGAAATAATTGGATAGAATACGGTGACGATAATAACTATTTCGGTGAACTGATAGAAAGATATTTAGGTAGTCCAACTAACTCAAGATGTGTTAATGGTATATCTGATTTAATTTATGGTAGAGGTTTAAGTGCTACGGATTCAGAAGATAATGCTGTTCAGTTTGGACAAATGCAACAAATATTAAAAGACAATGATGTAAGAAGAATTGTTAGTGATTTAAAGTTATTAGGACAAGCTGCAATACAAGTTGTATATAACAAACCTAAAACAAAAATAATGCAACTTAAACATTTTCCTACTGAAACTCTTAGAGCAGAAAAAGCAAAAGATGGAAAAATAGAAGCGTATTATTATCATCCTAAATGGAAAGAAATAAAACCAAATGATAAGCCAAAAAGAATACCAGCTTATAAGTTTGGTAAAAAAAGTGAAAAAGTAGAAATATATTGTGTAAAACCATATAAGGCAGGATTTTATTATTATACTCCTGTTGATTATCAAGGTTGTCTGCAATATTGTAGTTTAGAGGAAGAGGTTTCTAATTATCACATAAACAACATTCAAAATGGTTTACAGCCATCATTGTTGTTAAACTTCAATAATGGTATTCCATCAGATGAAGCTCAACAAATTATAGAGTCAAAGATATATGAGAAGTTTAGTGGGTCTTCTAATGCTGGTAAATTTATTTTATGTTTTAACGAAGACAGTGAAGCACAATCAACATTAGAACCTATACATCTTCCTGATGCTCATGCACAATATGAGTTTTTAGCAAAAGAATCAAGAGAAAAAATAATGATTGGTCACGGTGTTGTTTCTCCAATACTTCTTGGTATAAAAGATAACACTGGTTTTGGAAATAATGCAGAAGAATTAAGAACTGCATCAGTTTTAATGGATAATATTGTAATTAGACCATTCCAAACATTATTACTAAATGCTTTTAATGAACTTTTATCGTTCAACGGAATAGGTCTTAACCTTTATTTTGTTACTCTACAGCCAATTGAGTTTACGGAGCTTGACAATATTGAGACTAAGATTAAAAGAGAAGAAGAAACAGGTGAAAAACTATCATCACAAGAGAAAACTGATTTTACTGATGAGGAAGGAGATGATTTACTGTCACAATTAGAAGATTTTGCTGAAAAAGTAGATGAAAATGACTGGGAGCTTGTTCATACTGAAAAAGTAGAAGATACAGAAAAAGAATTTGACTTTACTACACTATCTATGCCTAATGAAGATGACGCTAAACCTAATAAGGTCTCTTCACAAGACAATAGTGGTTATAAAATTAGATATTCTTATGGTCCAATCAGAAAATCACTTACAAGCAGAAGATTTTGTCAAAAAATGGAGCTTTTAAGTGAAAGAAAGCTAGTATTTAGAAAAGAAGATATAACATTGATGTCTTTTAGAGGTGTAAACAAAGAATTAGGTCATAAAGGTCAAAATTATAGTTTATTTAAGTATAAAGGCGGTGTAAATTGTCAACATTACTGGGAATTAAAGGTATATAAGAAAAGAGTGACAGAGGATGCACTTGTTAGTGAAGCAGAAGCAGTAAAAGACGGTTTTGAAGCTCCTGACAATCCATCTGAAGTAGGAATTGCACCAAAAGATATGGCAAACAGAGGACATCACCCAAATTATAAAAAATGAAAGCATTATTTATTACATTACAAGAGTTAAAAAGAAAATCTATAATAGATGGTAACGTTGATACAGATAAACTGATACAGTTTGTTGAAGTGGCACAAGATACTATTATACAAAACTATTTAGGAACTAAATTATATAATACTTTACAGACTCAAGTAATTAATGATACTGTTACAACAGATAATTCAACTCTAATTAACACATATATAAAACCAATGCTTATTTGGTACACACAAGCAACATATTTACCTTATGCTGCATATCAAATATCTAACGGAGGTATATATAAACATAATAGCGAAAATTCAAGTTCTGTTTCGGAGAGTGAGATTACTAAACTAACAAAACACGCAACAGAAACAGCAGATTTTTATGCAAAAAGATTTATGGATTATATGGATGACAATAGTAATTTATATCCAGACTACACAGCTAGTCAAAGTGGAGGTATGTACCCATTCAGAGACGTAAACTTTACAGGATGGTTCCTATAAAAGATAACAAGTTGACATATAAGCCTAAAAAAGAAAACGAAATTAAATTAAGTAGTTATTTAAAAAAGATAAAAGATGTCATTCGGTTCAATATACGATGAAAGTTGGTTTGGTAATGTGAATGAAGCAAACGGATGGGGAATAATTTATCCATTCGATGCGGATGGTTCATTCTTAAGAGTTGATACGACAAGAGAAACCGTAGATGACACGACTATAACAGTAGATAAAACATTATATTAAAAATTATGGCAAAACAAGCAATAGGAATAGGAACTACAGCGAATGATGGGACAGGAGACCCATTAAGAACCGCTATGGACAAAACAAATGACAATTTCAATGAAGTGTACGCACTTTTTGGGAATGGGTCAACACTTGCAATAAGTGGAGATGCAACTGTATCTGCAGGAGCTTTAACAATAGCAAGTAGTGCTGTAGAAACTACTATGCTAAACGACATAAAAATCAATGACAGTACAAACATTGTTTATACTAATATAGCGGTAACTGTTGTTAATTCAGGTGGAAATAAATTTTATTACGATGGTGGTTATCAAGCAATAACATTGTCAAAAGGTCAAACATATCGTTTTGACCAAAGTGATAGTTCAAATGCAACACATCCATTAAGATTTAGTACAACTTCTGGTGGTACACATAGTGGAGGTTCAGAATATACTACTGGTGTAACAACTAATGGTACACCTGGTAGTGCTGGTGCATATACACAAATAACAACTGAACAAGATACAGCTACATTATATACATACTGTACTGCACATAGCGGCATGGGTAATACAGTTAGTTATGGTGCTTCACTAGACTCAAGAGGTNTAGTNTCNCAAATNGGNTTAGATACNAATGATTANATNACAGTGTTCAGTCNGACNANATNANNTTNTTTATTGANGGTAGNGAAGATATGAGATTNCAAGATACAGGAACTCTACAAGTAGAAGGTGATGTAGTTGCATATTCAACAGTTATATCTTCTGATGAGAAATTAAAAGATAACGTTGAGATTATTGACGGTGCATTAGATAAAGTAAAACAATTAAAAGGCGTAACATTTCAATATAAATCAAATGATAGAAAAAGTGGTGGTATTATTGCACAAGATGTAGAAAAAGTAATGCCTTCTATTATTCAAGAACAAAAAACTTTAGATGGAACTGATACATTTAAAACAGTAGATTACAACGGATTAATTGGTCTTTTAATAGAATCAGTAAAAGAATTATCAAATAGATTAGACCAATGTAAATGTGATATAGAAAATTGTAAAAAAGATTAATTATGGCAATAAAAGGAGATTTTATATTTAAAAAATGGGTGCAAACAGGTACTGAAGAAATTACAACAATAGTTCCTGAAGATGTTTTAGAAGATGACCCAAATTACGATAAAAGAGGTGAAGAAATAACATTTGAAAAGCCAATAGGCGAAATGCAAGATGACCCAGATAACACTTATATTAATCACATATTAGCTATAAATAGTTGTGGTTTACATAGTGAAAGGTCAACAGAAGATAATAAAATATGGAATGTAGCAATTATTTATGCAATTTATGAAAATGAAGAAGATAGGGCTAATAGCAGAAATGTTGTTAAATATGGAGATTTAACTAGATGGGACGGTATAGATTTTAGCGAAGTTGAAAATATAGGTATTTACGAATATTGTTACAACTACTTAAAAAACGAAGATTGGGTTACTAACGCAGAAGATGTTTAATTATGGCAATACCGAGTTCAGGACCTTTACAATTACGAGGAGATATAGCTTTAGAAGTTGATGGAAGTGCAACTGGAACAGATGTCTCTTTAAGAGCATTATCTGCGAGTGCTGGTTTTACAGAACCAGATACTATGTCTGAATTTTATGGTTATTCTAGTATATCAGCACCAAGTGTTACAACAAATGCAGCTACAAGTGTCACAGCTAGTAGTATGACTTTAAATGGTAATGCAACAGCTGATAATGGTGCAAGTATCACAGATAGAGGGTTTTATTTTGGTACAGATTCCAATTACGCAAACAATACTAAAACAAGTGTTGGTGGAACTGGAACTGGTACATTTACATTGTCAAGAACAGGTTTAAATCCTAACACAACTTATTATGCAACAGCTTATGCAACAAATTCAGTTGGCGAGGGTAGAGGTTCAACAGTAAGTCAATCAACAGCAAATGTAACAGCACCAACAGTCACTTATAATAGTCAATCTAGCACATATACAACAATTACTTTAAATTATACTGTAAACTGGGGTGGTCATTCGTCAGGGACTTATAAATTAGAAACAGAGATATATAGTAGTGCTTCATTAGGCACAACTTTTTATGAAACAGTTGTAAATCAAACTAATAGCGGTTCTGCACCAAGTGGAAACCAAACAATATCTTTTACAATTACACCACCATCACAGTATGCTGATAATGATGCTAATTACAGATTAAAAGTAAAAGCAACTAATCAAGTAGGTACAACAACCGATAGTGGTAATAGTGGCGGTTACAGAAGTGCAAGTGTTCAAGCGGCTACCCAATATACTTGGAGGTCAGCTGACCAAAATAGTTATAGAGGTTGGAAATTTGAAAGTAATTATGTTTCATTTAATACAAGCAATTTATTAAGTGGCTCATTTATGAGAGACCAAGTAAATCACCCTCAATTAGGTTGGTACACAACACATCAAACAAATCATAATGCTGGTGGAAGTAATTTCACTGGTAATGTATATGTTCCAGATTTAAATTATAATACAAGTTATGCTTATTTAACAACAGTAGCAGATAAGACAGGGTCTACAAATGGTGTATATCATAGAAACGCATATCCAAGTAGTGTTTCAGCTGGAAGCAGACCAAATAGAAGAACACTAATTAACTGGAAAATGTCTAATATTACTATATATGGTGGTGCAGTAAATACATTTGGATTTAAACATTCAAATCATAGTATGACGGCAGTAGGTACTGATTATAATAATCATTCTGCAACATTAGTTACATCACCGTCAGCATTATCAAATCCTAATGGATATTATGGTTGGAGTGGTACTACTACTAGTTATAATGGAACACAACACGCAATATGGGAAAATACTGGTGCTAGTAATGTAAGCGGTGACTTTCAAATACAAGTAACATACAGTTAAAATAATATATTATGGCAGATTTAGATTTAGAAGAAATAAAGAAGAAGAAATTTAACATAAGTGTTGAGAACTTAATAACACTAGGTGCTGTAATAGTAACAGTAGTCGGTATGTGGTATTCGCTACAAGCTGATATTGAGGAAGCTAAGGAATTGCCAGAACCTGAAGTTTCAAGAACAGAATATGATTTAAAAGACCAATTAATTCGAGAAACGATTATTAACACACAAGAAAAAGTGCAAGAGAATGGCGAGAAGCTTGAAGATATTGATGAGAAATTATTTGAAATTATAACGAAGAACTAATGAGATTTATAGTATTAGCATTATTGATTAGTTGTTTTAGTTATGGGCAAGACATAACTACAGTACATTTTAATTATAAATGGAACGAAACTAATAGTTTTANCAGACTAGACAGATTAAAGAATACTAAAGTTCAATATGCTTTTGTAGAGGACCAAAGTGATAATATAAAAAAATCAATTAAGTCAGTTCCTACAATTGTTATATATAACAACAATAAACCTGTTGCTAGATTTGAAGCTGGTTTAACCATGAGAATAAGTGTTTCATTAGATAGCATACAATCTATTATAGATAAATACAAAAAATAATGCACGGATTTGAACCAACAATATTAGGAGTTGCAGTTTATGTCATAACAATAGCAGAAATAAACGCAGTACTACAAGGACTCTTAATAATAGCTACGTTGGTTTATACAATCATAAAAATATATCAACTATTAAAAAAATAAAATTATGGTAAGAATACTAAGATGGTTGGCAAACAAACTAGAAAACTTTAACAACAAGGTAGCAAATGCCTGGAATAACTGGTTGAAGAAAATTAAAATGTAATTAGATGAATAATATAAGTACACATATAACTTATAGAGAAGCCATCAAATCAAATACAGCATTACGTTTAAACATAGATAATACTCCTGCAGAATACGAAATTAGTAATATGAGAACTTTAGCTAATAAAGTGTTCGAACCATTAAGAGAATGGGTAGGNGGTCCAATTAAAATTAATAGTATGTTTAGATGTCCNGAATTAAATACTGCTATAGGCGGNAGCTCTAACTCTCAACATTGTATGGGAAAAGCTATGGACATAGATGATGTTTATGGTCATAAAACAAATGCAGAAATGTTTCAATATATTAGGGATAACTTAGAGTTTGACCAAATGATATGGGAGTTTGGAGATGACGATAATCCTGATTGGGTTCACGTTAGCTATGTTAATGAAAGAGACAACAGAAATAAATGTTTAAAAGCATTTAAAAAAGATGGTAAAACACATTATATGCAGATATGAAAATAGTAAAAAAGCTATGTAAATTAATTGAAGATTTTTTGTATGAAAAATATCCGTATTTAACTAAACACATGAAAAAGAAATGAGTAAGAAGAAATTAAAAGACACCAAAGTAGGAAAGTTTTTATCTGGAGCTGGTTCAAGTATTATNGGTTCATTAGGAGATGTNCTTCCTGATAAAGGAGTNTTTGGTATAGTAAANNATCTTAATAGAAAAAGACCCAGTACTTCCACCAGAAGATAAAGAAAAAGCTTTAGCTTTATTAAATCAAGATACTGTAGAAATGCAAGANGTATCTAAACGTTGGGCAAGTGATATGCAAAGTGATTCTTGGNTNTCTAAAAACACAAGACCACTTGCTTTAATATTTTTAACTGTATCAATGATGTTGCTCATCTTTATAGACTCAACAGGGTTGGATTTTAGTGTTGATAGTGGTTGGGTTGATTTATTGAAATCATTGTTAATTACAGTTTATGTTGCATATTTTGGTTCAAGAGGTGCAGAGAAATTTAAGTCAATAGCTAAATAAATGTCAATTAAACTAAAACCATCTACAAAAGAATATAAAAGAGACTCCAGAGGTAAAATAATATCTGACAAACAATACACTTGGAGACATTATCCCCCTTGTAGTTTTAAATTAGAAGAGTTAGTAACAATGTATGAAAGCTCACAATACAGAAGAAAAAAACATCTAATTTTAAATGAGCTACAAAGAAGAGGTTACAAAAATGACTAAAAGACAATTTCATATTTATTCACANGCTTGGATGGATTTTATAACAGGNATAGACATACANAANGTNAAAGCTNNAATNAANTATGAAAGTGAAATGGAAGATTATGAATCTGCTTCTGCTANGTTNTTAGCATTTAATGAATATATGTATTATAAAGACTTTATTAGAAAAGCTTTAAAATGATGGATATAAACCATAGAGGTTGTTTAGCAGAGTACCAATTTGCAACTGAATGTTTAAAGAGAGGTATAGAAGTATCTTTTCCTTTATTAGACTCTTCTGTTTATGATTGTATTATAGACTATAAAGGTAAGCTACTAAAAATACAAGTAAAGTCAACAGGTAAAGAACCAAGAAAAAACAGAAGTACTGTTCATGTAACTTTTCATGGACATTACCCTATAGATAAAGTAGATTATTTTGCTATTTATGTTGACCTGTATGAAGGTTTTTTTATATTTCCTAATAATGGCAAACAAACAGCTATTAGACTAAGTAAGGATAATATTAATGGTAAATATTATAACAACTTTAAATTTGATAATACTTTTCTACCAGATTTATAAAAGAAAAGAAAGAAAAAGTAACCAAAAAGAAAGAAAAGAAAAAAGTCCCCCTGGGAAAAAAGAAAATTCATTATTTATCTGAACCAACAATATCTCTATTGAAGTGTAGTAATTTTTAGCGTAGATTTACAGCTACGTTTTGCGAATATAAAAAATATTTTTAACTTAGAATATGCAATTAAGATATTTTAAGTTAGAAGAATTTGATTCGCCTGATTATCCTGGTAGCGGAGAAAAGTTTATGGACTGGGAGTTTTTAGACTGTTTAGACGAAGCTAGAGATATAGCAGGAGTGCAATTTAAAATTATATCAGGCTATAGAACTCCACAAGAAAATAAGAAACGTGGAGGACTGACTACCAGTTCACATTTAATTGGTAGAGCAGCAGACATACACTGTACTCATACAGGGAAAAGATTAAAGATTATAGAAGCACTCTCAATGGTTGGATTTCAAAGGTTTGGTATTCATAAAGAATTTATTCATGTGGATAATGACGACCAAAAAAAACCATCTATTTGGTTGTATTCATAATTTTTATATATTTGTTAAATAAAACTTTAATTATGAACTTATCAGAAAAGTTACTTAAAATTACAACAGAGCTTAAAGCACCAAAAAATCAATTTAATAAATTTGGTGGCTATAAGTACAGAAGTGCTGAAGATATTCTTGAAGCACTTAAACCACATCTAAAGAAATACAAATGTGTTTTAAAGATGCACGACAAAATAAAAGTCGTAGGAGATTATCCTTATGTCCAAGCAACTGCAAAGTTAATAGACTGCGAGGAAATGAATATGCAGATAGAATCATCTGCACAAGCTATTATAGACTTCAACGCAAAAGGTATGCAACATCCTCAAAGAACAGGAGCTGCATCATCTTATGCTAAGAAGTATGCTATCGGTAATTTATTTTTGTTAGATGACACAAAAGATTCTGACGCTATCAATACACATGATAAAGTAGAACAAGATAGTAAACCTATCCTTACTGCTAACACACAAAAGTTTGTTCAAGCAGCTAAATTTATAAAGGATGGTGGGACAATAGAAGAGATAATGTCTAAGTACAGAATCTCAAAAGAAGTCGAACAGGCATTACTTGCCACAAATTAATTATATATGAGTGCATTAGGTACTATAAGTATTAAAACAAAAGATGGTGTATNNAANAACTATACANTATCTATTAANGANGATACTAATGAGTATGGTCAAAANGTAAAAATGTACGAGGAACAAACCAAAGAACAAAGAGAAGCGAAAGCTCCTAAAAACTATATTGGAAATGGTAAAATCTTCTGGACTGACGGAAATATCACTGTAGCTGACAAAGTTGACAGAGGTACNACTNCAGCAGTTACNGAAGANGCAGACTTACCTTTCTAGTCGTGTGTTTGTTAATTGTAGGGAGCTTCGGCTCCCTTTTTTATTACTATGAATAGAGAATACGAAATGTTAGAGAGTATATGTGCATGGTTTGTGTGCAATGCTTTTGAGCAAAATGAAGACAAAATCAAAGTTTTAAGTTCCTTATTTGTAGAGTTTAATATGTTGAATAAGCTAAACGACATTTTAAACACAGACCCAGACTTTTTTTACGAAAGATTAGATGTGAGTGTATTTGCTCACGATGTTATGAACGAAAATGATTTAAAGAATCCTGGAGATGTAAAAGAGAGTATGAAGACTCTTGTAAGACAACTCCTTAAACATAAGCTTAAAGATGAAACAAACACAGATTAACTACAATGAAAGATTCCAAAAAATATTACAGCAAAGCTACGTTGACCCACAAGAAAAGATTGAATATCCTCCTATCGCTATCTCAAAAGGTACAACAGGTGGAAACAATCCTATACCACTTCCGATAGGAACTTATGGTAATTTTAGTTTTATATCTGCTGCACCAAAAAGTAAAAAAACATTTCTTGTATCTTTATTAGCTGCTGCTTATTTATCATGTGATAAAAAATATACTGCAGATATGATAGGTATGCGTAAGAAAAAGAAGTTAATTCATTATGATACAGAGCAGGGTAGATTTCATGCACAAAGAACATTCAACAGAGTAATAAGGATGTGTGAAAATTCAGATGATTATTACACTTATGCTTTAAGAGAATATTCAGCTTATGAGAGATTAGAATTTATTAATTGGCATTTATATAATGTAAGCAATCCAGGTCTTGTAATTATAGATGGTATTGCAGATTTAATATTAGATAGTAATGATTTAGTTCAGTCTAATACATTAATTCAATACTTAATGAAGTGGACACAAGATTTAAACATACATATTATAACTGTAATACATTCTAATTTTAACAGTGATAAAGCAACTGGTCATTTAGGGTCGTTTATGGAAAAGAAAACTGAAACACAAATTAGTTTAGAGCTTTCTCCTGATGACAGAGATTTAGCTATCGTTAAATGCAGAAGGTCCAGAGGTTATCCTTTTGACAGTTTTGCTTTTAGAATTGAATCAGATGGCTTACCTTACATACAGGATTTTATTCCTAACACTATCAATAGAGAACCATTTGTAAATTTATGATACTTACTTTAGAATTTAACTTAAGACCTATGCCACATCAATCAGTAAAATTTGGTAGAAATGGAATTAAGTATAAACCAAAGAAAGTATTAGACTATCAGAAATATGTTAGAACATTAGCTAGTGAACAGCTACCAGATGACTTTAATATTATTCCTGCTGGTTCACCTATTGTAGTAAATTATATAGAGTATGTTTATGCGTACCCTAAGAGTCTTGCAAAAAAAAGAAGACTACCTAGAGTTCCTAAAACAACAATGCCTGACTTGCATGATAATTTAAACAAAGCATTTTTTGATGCTTTAGANGGTTTANTATATGAGCAAGACCAGAACATAGTAGAGATAAAAAACATGGTTAAATATTTTGGACCAGAAGACAAAATNAAAGTANAATTTGAATANTAATATGAANNTACANTTNGAATTTATAANAGGTATTTATGNTTGGNATAGATTATGTTGANGANATNGANATNCCNNAAATTAGATNCNACAGCAGAATTAATTAGNATNAGTTTAGGNATATTTTGGATAAATATTTTTATCTTTAAGAATAATGCTTGAGTTATTATCTAAAAATCATAGTACATGGATTGCGATGGGACTCTCTATTGGCATACCTAGACACCTAGTCGAAGACTTCATACACGAGATGTACCTGCGTTTAAATAAGTATGTAGGAGACCCAGAGAAAATTATGTATAATGATAAAGAGGTAAACAAGTTTTATATTTATGTCACACTAAAAAACTTATGGGGAGATTATGCTAAAGCAAAGGGAAGACATAAAATTATAAGAATAGATGACTATGATGTAAGTTTTGAGATTGTTGATGGTTCTGTAGAAGACACGACTAATTATGCAAAACAAAAAGCAGAAGATAAAATGCTAAGTAAGATTAAACAGGAAGTTGAGAGCTGGGAGCATTGGTACGACAGAAAACTATTTAAGGTTTATTATGAGACTGATATAAGTATGAGGAAGTTGGCAAAAGAAACAAACATTAGTGTTACATCTATATTTAATAGTTGTAAGAACTACAAAGACATAATTCAATCAAAGTTCGGTGAAGACTTTGAGGATTATATAAACGGAGATTTTCACTTAATAAAAAAAAGCAATGAATAAAATACCACCCAAACCAAATGATAAAAGAACCAAACGTTATAAAGAATGGGTTGCTAAATATGAAAAGCAATCAGATGGCGTTGGTGATACTGTAGAAAAGATAACTAAAGCTACAGGTATTAAGGCTGCAGTCGATGGAGTATTTGATGCTCTAGGTAAAGACTGCGGATGTGATAAAAGAAAAGAAACTCTAAATAAGATGTTTCCTTATAATAAACCTAATTGTTTAACACAAGAAGAACACTCTTATCTGACTGATTTCTATTCAGAGCAGAGAAACAGAATTAGTGTTGAGCAACAAAGAGAGCTTCTTACTATTTATAATAGAGTCTTTAATTACAATGACAAGATGACTTCATGCGGTAGTTGTTTTGCTGGTAAACTCAATAAGTTAAAATCATTGTTTGACAAGTATGAGTAGCCTTATAAATAATAGCGATAGGGTNAGACAGGTTTTAGATTTTACTGGTGTGCAAAATGGAAATATGCACCCATCAGATATAGATGCTGTTTTAGAGTTTGACAACAAATATCTTGTCTTAATGGAAGTTAAGTATAATAATGCACTTATACCTACAGGACAAAGATTACTTCTGGAAAGATTAGCTTCTGCTTGGGTTGCTAATTTAGGTAAGGAAGCTGTCATTCTAAAAGTATCTCACGACTTTGAAGATGACAAAAAAGATGTACCTTTAGACAAATGTAAGGTAACACACATCTGGGATAAAGTAGGTAAATGGAAAGAATTAGACGAACCTATAGGTTTGATATATACATTAAACAAGTTAGGCAAGTTTTGGAAATGTGAAAAATGCAAATTTTGAGAAAGAATAAAAAACATCAGGAAAGAAAAGAAATGCCAGTTTACACTGGTGTTGTAAAATATTTTCCTAACGCACTAAAGTATGTTAGTAAAGTAAGTTTAGCAGGTAACAAACAACACCATCCAACTAAACCACTTCACTGGGATAAAAGAAAAAGCACAGACCATTTAGACGCACTAACAAGACATCTAATTGATGCTGATAAAATAGACGATGATGGATTACTTCATCTGGGAAAAGTAGCTTGGAGAGCTTTAGCAGCTCTGGAAGATAAATTAGAAAATAGTAAATAATGCAAAACATTGATAATATAAACTGGTTGGTAGATTTTAAATGGAATTATAGTTTTAATTTTTATCCATTTTATGATAGAGAAACTAACATTACACACAAAATGAAAAATCTACATAAAAACAAATTAGTAGATAGTGTTTTTTATGCAGGTATGACTTCTACGAGAAAAGAAAAAGTTCTTATGAATAAAGGTTATAATTTCTTGTACTATATTGTTTTGTTTTCAGGACAAGAAAATGATTGGACAGATTCTGACCTTGCAAATATTCTTGGCACACATGACTCAAGAGTCATCAAAAATTTTGATATTGTTAAGGACAGAAGAAAAACTTGTAATGATATTACAAATCAAATGACGCAAAAAAATTATAGATTTTGTGACTTAATATTTTAATTGGACACAATAATATTAGATTTAATTATGGATAAAAAAATAACACTACTTGACGGAAGCCAATGGAATACAAGCGAACTTGTTTCTAGGATGTATGATGACAAATTCTATTATGGGTATTTAGGAGAAAATGCTCTGTCTTCATCATCAGCGAAAAAGCTTCTTTCGTCACCTAAGCAATATGAAAGGTCGTTGCACGAAAATAACAATAATGTTCCTGCATTAAGAGAGGGACGTTTATTTCACATGATGGCATTAGAGGAGCATAAAATAGATGACCATTATTTATTTATTGATTCATCTACCAGAACTACAAATAAGTTTAAGGAGTTTGCGTCAGAGAATCCTCATAAAGAGATTATGTTAACTAAGGAGTACAATGCTTTAAAAGAACTATTAAATCATTTACACAAAAACTTAGAAGCAAGTGAATTGCTACGAGGAGGTAATCCAGAGGTTCCCATGATAGGTGAAATCTTTGGTTACCCCTTTCGTGGAAAAGCAGACTACTTGACAAGCAATCATGTTATTGATTTAAAGACAACTAGCAAACTAGATGGTTGGGTTTGGGCAGCTAAAAATACATGGCACTACGATATGCAATGCTATATATATATGAAGCTATACAATGTACAAAAGTTTACTTTCCTGGTTATAGAGAAAGGAACAGGTGAGATAGGTATATATGAATGTAGTGAAGACACTATACATAAAGCAGGTATTAAACTTAAAAAAGTTTGTAATATATACGAAGAGTATTTCATCAGAAAAGTAAAAGACCCAAATGAATTTGTTAGAAGAGGTACGTTATGATGACTACAAGCAGAGAATAGAATACGCTTATTATTTAACTCTGATAGATATTTTAATGGGAATTACAATTGAGGAAATACTAAGCGAGGTACCAGAGTATGAACACAAAGAAATGTATGAGTATTGTGAAGGTATCAAACGAGCAATAGATTTTAGTGAAGATAAAAACTATAGCGATATACAAACAGAAATATTAAAATTAAAAGATAGATATGAATGAAATAACATTACAAGGAATTAGAACAATGCTTACCAGAAGAGTACAGATTAATCTTGCTAAGAACATTAGACGTAGAGAGTATGTTTATGCAAGAGCATTGTATTTTAAGTTAGCTAAAGAGTTTACCTCATCATCCTATAAAGAGATAGGAGATTTAGTTGACAGAGACCACGCATCAGTGATACATGGATTAAAAGTATTTGAGATGTTGGTTTTACATAAAGACCCTATTCTAAATACCTACTATGAATGTAGAAGAATATTAACTTCTGTTAAAGAAGATTTAGTTGAGGACAATGACACTCAATACTGGAGAGCTAAATATGAAAGCATGAGAGATTTATATGTAAACGCAGTAGAAAGATTAGCTAAGTATGAGAAGNAAGAGGTCNCNACAGCAGATTGATGANTATAANAAAAAATGGAANCTTGGGAAATATAATAACNCTTACAATCAAAGCCATGCTAGGTGGTGTATTGACAACGGTTATAGGATTTATAGGCAGCCTGTTGGCGATTGCTCTCCTCTCTGCACACAATTTAAGATTGTTGTTGAAAAGGATGGGATTAAAAAAGTCGGAACCAAAGTTTACCAGAAGAAAGAAATAAGTGATGCAGTTTGGTCCGCAATAAGTTATATATATAATAAGTATGGGAAGAAAACCTAAACAATATAAATATGTCAAAGAAAATGATGGACGAAGAAACAATGGACGAAAACCAGGCGTTAGAAACGTGCCTGTTGTACGACCCACATCTTCTGCTGCTATTAACAATGCCAAGCGAAACAGAGTCGGAATCTACGCTCTTAATGCAATGGCAAAAGTATTTGGAAGCGAAGAAGAAGCATGGGAATCATTAGCAGAACAAGCTAAAACTTCTTTCCCCCATCTTAAACTACTATTTGAATATAAATATGGTAAGCCTTTAGACTCTCCAGAAGAGAAACAACAGAAGGTAAATATNAANATAAAGAATCTATTTACAGGCAGTCAAGATGATGATAAAACAATAGAATTATCTAACGATGAAGAAGCCAGTACTGAACAATAAATATAATGCTCTTGGTAACGATACAAGATACTTTGTTATAACAGGAGGTAGAGGAAGCGGTAAATCATTCGCTATAACCACATTTTTAGCGTTTCTAACGTTCGAACAGGGACANAAGATACTTTTTACTCGTTATACGATGATAAGTGCNGCTAATTCGATTATTCCAGAGTTNTTAGAAAAGCTNCAATTATATGATATTCTTGACCATTTTAGGATAACTAAGGATGAGATACTAAATATCTCTACAGGAAGCTCAATACTGTTTAAAGGTATTCGTACATCTGCAGGAAACCAAACAGCAGCTCTGAAGTCTATTAGTGGTATTACAACATGGGTACTTGATGAAGCTGAAGAGTTGATTAAGGANGANGATTTTGACAAGATAGACCAGTCAGTTAGAGCTAAGAATAAACCTAATAGGGTTATCATGGTACTAAACCCAGCAACAAAAGAACACTGGTTGTATCAAAGATTCTTTGCAGCTAAAGGTGTTAATGCTGGTCACAATGGCTGGAAGGATAACGTTACATATATACATACTACATTTAAAGACAACATAGATAATCTCTCTGAATCATTTCTATTGCAGCTTGAGGATATAAGACGCAGAAGACCAGACAGATATAATCATCAGATACTTGGTGGATGGTTAGACAAAGCAGAAGGAGTTGTATTCTCTAACTGGAAGATAGGACCATTTNATAATAATGCTGATTATATATTTGGACAAGACTTTGGTTTTTCTGTTGACCCAACGACACTTATAAAGGTTGCAATAAATAAAGACAGAAAACTTATGTGGGTTAAGACAATGTATGCTAAACCTGGATTATCCACAAAAGAGATAGGAGAACTCAATAGGCGTTATGCAGGTGAAGACTTGATTATATGTGATAATGCAGAACCAAGACTTATCTCNGAGCTACAAGAGTATTGTAATCTAAAGCCGACCATTAAACGCAGTGGGTCTATTCTGACAGGGATTGCTCTGGTTCAGGACTTTGACTTAGTAATTGACGCTGATAGTGTAGAGCTGATAAAAGAGCTAAATAATTATGTTTGGCATGAGAGGAACGAAAGACCTGTTGACAAATGGAACCATCAGCTAGACGCACTTCGATACTCTGCACAATATTTCCTCGCCAACGCAAATAAAGGCGTTTATGTGATAAGGTAGTCATTAAACGCAGTAGGTATTAGATAATCATTAAACGCAGTAGGTATCGGAAGGAAAAGCTCCATATAAAGAAAAGTCAGTAGATAAATCAGCACAAAAATAAATACCACAAAGAGAAAAGCTGAACATATAATTAACAGAAATTCCTCAACAATTTTAGTACTCATTAAACGCATTAGGTTGATTCTTAAACGCAGTAGGGTGGTTTTATTTGGCATATTCATAAAACAAAGATAGTGAAATTTTAACAAAATTTTAACATATTTTTTTATTATTGTCAGAGAAAATTANATTAATATTGCACCATAAATTTTTATAATATGAATAATAATTATGAACACAAATTANANGAGTTAGATAANAAAATATCTAACGTAGAAACTAGCATTAATGAGATTAATAAGCTAGAATTAAATAAGCAAAAAAAGAATATTAAAAAACTTTATAAAGCTTATGTAAAGGAACTAAATACTTTAGCAGATAATGTTTTAGTATGGGACACTAGATTCAAAAAGTTCTGGAGATGTCCAGAGATTACAGAATATGATTGCGTAAGAAACGTACTCGCTACTATGCCAGATTCTAAAAAAGATGAATTACTTCCGATAGTAGAGTCAAAGTCTGGTAGTGAAATAACATATCAAGAATTTGAGGATTTTTATACTGAAGGATATTCACAGGATTCACACACTTTGTTTTTCTATATGTTTGATAAGACTTTATATTGGAGTCAAATAATTCAGAAATATTTGGGGGAAAATTCTTGCGGTATGGCAGAGTCTTTTGTAAAAAATATATTTAGTGATATTAGGATAAGTTGCGAAGGTGAATTCACAGGTACTTATTTAATGTATCAAATTCAGTATGATTATGGAGACCATGAAAGTAATGAAAAAGGACTTTATAATTATAAGCTAGAGTTTGGTAATAGATTTTATACTCATTATTCTACACACTATGCTGATAATAAAATTGATTACATTAAGATTGCAAATGACTTATTGGTACATAATAGGCTTTTGTTAAATAGCTCAAACTTTGTAGTAATGACAAATGAGTTTGCTAATAAAACTGATGTATCTTATTTCCCAGACACTTCAGAGTTAACAGATGAACTGAATGAACTGAAGAGACAAAGGAGAATTAATTACAGGCAGATGTTATATAACAAAGTAGATTCTACTATAATTAAACCTTTAAATACAAATACTATTGAAAAAATGGTAGAGAGAGGTTATAATCATGGTAAAATGAATACATGGAGAATGTTTGACGTTAACAATAATGATTCAATTCGTGGAGTCACGACAGTTGATGTACTTAAGCGATTAGAGAGTAAAGTCAAGTTAAGAATATATATTAACAGATTCTATTGGATGAAAGATGGTAAACTTATGACAGGTAAATTCGGAGACGCTAAGCAGGTTCTTATACCTATGTATATTGATAAGTTAGTTGACCCTAGATTGTACTTAGATTTTTTACAGCGTTATAATGAAAAAGTTGAAGAGTTCGGATTTCTTGATATGGATAGACTTGATGACTTTAAATTTCACAGCTATGATTATAATAATCTAAGTCAAACTTATAAAGTTGATAATTGGAAATGGAAGTTCCCAGCAGAAGTTCTGGATTCTTATGATACTTCAGAGTTAACATTAACTGCGTGGTAATGAAAAAGAAGTATAGCAGAGTTATAGACTTTTATAATGAAACTGACCAGCACCAGAAATTGTATTTTCTGATGTTATGTTCAGAGATGATAAAGATTCCTATATATGAGGGAGATGAGGTGGTTGTTTATGGGTTGGACCAAGAAGCACCTGTTTGCCCAAATGGAATTATGTTACAATTAAACACAGAGCAATTTAGCTCTAAGCAAGAAGAGACACATGGAACAGATTAAATGGGAATGTATGTTTTGTGGTTGTTACTTTTTGGTTGATTCACGTTGGGACTTTGAATGTCCTAATTGTAAACAGACAGAAACTTAATACAGATTAATATATGAATAGAAAAGATTTAGTAAATAAATATGCTAATGACATATACGATTCTATTGAGTGGGTTGAGTATATTCAATTCAAAGTAGATTACAATAAAGAAGACAGGTTCACTTTTATAGGTGAAGACAGACTTTTTTCTGCTGAAGAGTATTTAGATTTAGCTGATGAAGTTGCGATTGAATTTAAGAATGTAGTCAAAGATTCTTAAACGCAGTACCTTAATTCTTAAACGCAGTAGGTAGATTTGTTTCTGCCTGTTGCGTTTTTCTTAAACGCAGTAGGGTAATCATTAAACGCAGTAGGTTCTTAAACGCAATAGGTTTAAATCCTGGAGAATTGCCAAATGTTAAAGTTTTGTTAAAGTGGTCAAAAAGTTTGGTAGTTACAAAATAATTTTGCATAGGAATTTTTGGGTTGAAAAGTTGCGAAATTATAGTTTAGATTTATCAATTCCTATTATATTTTGTTAAAGTTTTGTTAAAGTTTTATATATCTTTTCTAACGCATTTTAAAGCGTTCTAATGAACTTTAATCTCTTTTTGATATGGTACTATTAAAAAGTTGAGAAGTGAGCAAATCGTTGTAAGCCCTTTATTCATAAGGGTTCCCAGAGGTCAAATAGTTTATTTGACAAATCCAAATAAAAATATGTTAAAGTTTTGTTAAAAAAGGNGGTAAATGTTAAAGTTTTGTTAAAGTTTTTTTTTATGGTTTGAGCTATTGATTTTTTTATAATTTCATGGCATGGAATTNNNAANCTGTTCCACGTGAAACAAAAAAATAATATAAACTAAATAAAACAATATGAAAACAACTAAAAAAATATATCAGGTATGGTGGAATGATTTCGGCTCTTTAGCTGAATTTGAAAAACCAGGCAAAGCGTTAACTTTTATGAATAGCAGACACTTAAAAAGGATGAACAATGGACAAAAAGGCTATTTACAGATAAACGAAGAGGATATAAACTATGAACCGTTCAATAAACTATAATAATATGAAAATAAGATATATATTAAAAGATAAGAAGCTACAAAAGAAGCTTAATCTTCAGTCTAGCATAACAGAAAAAAAGATTACCTTTTATTCTACTAACAATAAAATTTATTATACAATATGAAAAATACTAAAAGATTTACCGATGTTAAACCTCCAGAGGTTAACACAAAAATTAAACTAACTAAGCTTAACAAATCATTAAAAGATATGATAAAAAAGCTGGACAAACTAAAAAAAGAACTATGAAAGCATATAGAAACCTTTACAGCAGATTAAAGCCAGAATATATGGACTTACTTATAAGTAACCCAAAAGGCTTAGATTTTAGTCAGAAACAGGCTAAAAAGTCACTTAAAGAAAANGAATTCTATATTCATTTAAGCGTCCATGATTTAGACAGGTTACAAGCTTTATTCATGGAAGAGGTAACAAATAATAATATCAGTAAATTCTTTGAACATGAGTAAACAATACCCAATATATAACGTAATTAATTCTTGTGCTTATAAGCAAAGCAACAAGAGTTATGGAATTAGGGAACATGGTTCTTTAAATTGCTGGATAGGAACCAGCAGCCAAAGGTCTTATAAGTTCTTTAAGACAGAGACAACACACAGAGAAATAAAACCAAATCTGCACGAATATAGATTTTATTTAGATGGTCAATTAATCAAGACCGCTAGATATGATTATATTTTAGACGAGGTAGAAATAGAAACAATAACACAAATAAATAAATATGAATAACATTAGATTTTTTGCCCAATTATTTAGGGCTATTTTAAAACTATACTCCTGGATAATTTTAATATTCAGTAACGTTTTTTTATTCTTATTCTTTAAGGATATTTTAAGCGGTGGTAATTCTTATCACATTCACATGATTACTTTTTTAGTAATGCTGGCTGTCAGTCATGTAATCAGATTTAAACTAAACAACTATTAAGATGATACAGGAACAGAATAAAAATATTCTTAACGATGTTTATAAACTTAATCAACAAAGATTTTTTAACCTTTGTGCAGAACATTTAGTTGAGCCATGCGTTGTTTTAGATGATTTAAGAGAGTCTAATACAAATTGGTATAATATAACATACAGAGAGCTAAAAACCTTCTTAGAGGAGCGTTATTAAATTATTAGTTTAGTTTATATTTTTCCTGCCAATTATAAAATTAAATTATATTGTAAT
>FUFK010040862.1_pt1 | contig 35994 bp, 42 predicted proteins | sample 1021851 | NCBI WGS metagenome assembly FUFK01 (sample SAMEA51879418, study PRJEB19060) | metagenome | reverse complement strand
CTTTATCTCTCTCATAGTCATACCTGTTGATGCAGTAAGGTATCTTGCACCTACTCTATGTGTACCCTCTTCATTACATAAGACAATACACTTAGCACCTTGTCGTGCAAATCCCTCAGGTGATGCAATCAAACTAGCATGGAATGAAGTCTTCCCTGTGTTTGGTCTTGCACCTACCTCAATGAGATGACCATCGTTGATACCCTCAAGCTTACGCACAAGTGTAGGTATATTGAATGCCCACCTAGCTTCAAGATCGTTCTTAGCTAGTAGCGTATCAATATCAATGTCATCCCACTTGACGTTAAGATTAGGTGTGAAGTCATCACCATATTGTTCAAGCAACATACGTACAGGCTCAAGGCTAGTCTTGCTACCATTCACGTAGTCAAATCCTAGATTGGCTATCTCTTCACCAATGATTTGTTGGAACAGTTTAGACAACACCTCTTGTGCTATGTCTGAACCCATAGGTTGTTCACGTTTTATCTTGTCAAACATAGCAGAGTATGCTGACTTCTGTGCAGTAGTCATTGATGGATTGCTTGATAAGAACAACGCTTGCACCTCATCAGGTGTGATAGTTCTGTCGTACTTGGTCATGCATTGGTCAATGATTACCTTGATCTTTTGTGCATCCTTACTGAATATTCTAGTCGGACACTTAGCACCTCTATGGTCATCATAGAATTGCTTATCCATTAAACTTCTTAGTAGTCCTAATTCCATGTTATACTCCTGCGTTTTTTAGGTTGGTAATATCTGTTTCGTTTCTCATCTTCAAGTCATCAGTTAGCTTCAGAACTTTTACTGTGTCTACGAATGGTCTTAGTTCTTTAGCAAACTGCATAGTCTTCGGTAGTGCATCAGGATCTAATGCAACTATTGCCGTTGAGAATTGTGATAAGTATTCCTTGTGTACTACAGAGAGTGACGTACCCAACACAGCCAAACCAACAAAGCCATCAATCTCTCCAACAGCTACGGCACTTATACAATCCTCAACAACTACTGCCACCTTACCACATCCGTAGGTGTATGGCAACCCTGTATTATTATATCTTCTCCATTTTGGTAATCTTTTTTCTTTCATTGCTCTGCCTATGGCATCCACACATCTATAGTCTTTGTAGATTGTGAATACTGCACGTTCTTCTTTCACGTCATACATCACCTCTACATCTGCAGGTAGATTCCATTTGTCTACAAACTCCTGCACGTGTAGTGGTTGATATACGAGAAACGAGGGCATATCCCACTCATACTTATCTTCTATTGGTTTAGATGAGAGTGACTGTCTTATATCATTAGCAGTCAATGACACACGCTTACCACCACTCACATCACAACTAGCTTTGTAGCAATTCCACAACAAGCTACCCATGTGATTCGTGATAGTAAAAGTCTTGTGTCCTCTGCATACAGGACAGTTAACTCTCTTCGTTTCACCATTCTTGACATCGTAATCCCATATTCTCCACATACTATACACCTTCCTGTTGCTTCAACGCAGATGATACCCACTTTTTTCTAGTTGTCAAGGCATTTGTTGCTGACGCTAGAGTATTTTTCATGTAAGGCTTTACTGATGCAGGGTTAGTATGCCCACTCACCGACATGATTTGTGGTAGTGGCACACCACCATCAACCATCTCCATTATACCTGTCCTACGTAAGTCCATGAGTCGTTTGTTACTAGGTATACTGTTTCTGTCCATGAGTATTCTACCCTGTTTAGATACTTGCTCTAACGTATAGGGCAGGTACTCACCTTTTGTAGGTAATGTTCTTGGTGCTACGTAGGGTTGAAAGCCAAAGTCTTTGTGTTGTCTAGTCAACATCTCTCGCATCTCCTCATCAACAGGTATCTCTACCTTTGCTCTACGTTTGGACTGTTGTAGATATAACACAGTAAAGTTCTCATCAAAGTTATCCCACTTCAAAGTACGCATGTCACCTAGTCGCTGACAGAAAGCATATGCCATGTGTATGATAAGTCCTATGTTACGTGTATGATATAGACTATAGGCATCATCAAGCACTCGTTCTACTTCAAGCTTAGTCCATACATCTGTACGCTTGAGTGCAGTAGTACGTTTGATACGTGCAAAAGGATTCACCTGTATAAACTCTTGGTCTATCGCCCAATTATATACAGTAGACAGACAACTAGTGATGTGATTAGCCTGTGTCACACCACGTTCAAGCCATTGTTGGTAGTGTTTCTTGGCTAGTTTAGTTCCAATTCTCTTGATTGTGTACCTACCTAGTGTCTTTTCTGCAACAGATAGAAAGTATTTATAATCTTTCTGTGTTTTAGGCTTGAGTTTATCCCAACCATACGAGGACATATAGTTGTATATCAATGTATGTAATGTGACATTATTATCTAAGAAGTCACATCGCTTGGTAACAAGATAGTGCTGTGTTATCTCATTGTTGAGTACGGCTGCAAGCATGTACGCTTCATTCCTATCTGTACCTAACGTCACACGTTTGGCTATGCCTTGTTCAATAAGTTTGTTTGGTGGATTAAATCTGTAAACAGTTTCACCATTAGCATTGACTCTGGCTTGTGTATATCTTGGTAGTTTCATTCGCAAAAGTTCCTTCCTATTTTACAGTTAGCAGTAGGTTTGCACACCCTTTCATGTTTAGCATTCTCCCAACAATCGCCATCAGGTATGTGCATTCTGACAAATGTATCCCATGTACCCATAGATACAAACAGGATCATAGCAGGAAACACTAACATAAAAAATACTATCGCTAAAAACGACAATCCAAATCCTTCATTATGATATGGTTTCATATTATCTCCTTACTTTAAGTATATTAATATTAATACTTATAGTATTACTAGTATACTTTAAGTAATACTATAAGTATATATAGTAACTAATTACTATAATTCAAGATCCCCAATAACTAATATCATTAGGTGTTGCATATAAGTAACGTAATACTAGATTATCATCACTAGTATCTTCCCATTCACCATCTACAGCCTGCACAACTGTAGTAATTGTAACTACTGCACCACTCTCTGCAACTGCATGAGCTTTATCATTAGCTTCAGTTAGATCATGAGAATGAAATTGTCCCATTACTTCATCACCTTTAGTAACTGTAGTCCTATATACTATCATTAGCTTACCCTTTCCAAATATTCATTAATGTATCCATGATCTTGTAAACCCAATATCTCATGTAGATCATCAGCTGTGTACCCAAGCTGCTCTAGTAACTCTGCTATCTCTTCTGGATAGTCCATAACTATATCATGAACTCTCTCATCACAATCATACCTGTAACCTCTAGGTGGATGCCCAAAGAAGTAATCATCATCATACCAATCATCATAGTAACTACCATATTGACTACCCATCTCTATCACAGTATTGTCTCTGTAATATTGTAACTGATCCCAATCAGCAGATAGTAAACACTCAAGNAGCTTGTANGCATACACAAGGTCTTGTTTNTCTTCTGTACTGTGCTGAGAATAATAACCTACACTAACATTAGTACACTCTGATACTTTTGTTCTGTATACATTACTATCAGTATAAGATCCGTTAGGATCTGGTTTGAGTGGTAGATCAAGTGTCTTTGCTAATAACTTTGCAAACTTGTCAGACGCAGTACGTCTACCCATCTGNTGTGTGATGATAGACTTCTTACCATACCTGTCAAAAGANATAACATAGTTTACATCATCTAACCACTGTGGATCAGAGTCTACAAGAGATTTACTACCAACACAACCACCCTCTTCTTCTGCATGGATCACATACACACCGGGAATCTTAGCACCAATCATATTACAAATAAGCCATATGCCAGTGGTACAATCAGCACCTAGACACTCACCTTTACTCTTTTTCTTGAGTGATACTACACCATCTTTTGTTACTGCTAGTTTCTGTCTACCTGACGTTTTGTGTACTGTATCATGGTGAGCAGTAAAACAAACCTGTGGCTTATTACCCACTGTCAATACATAATTACCATACTTATCAGGTAAACCCATAATAGGTTCTAAGTATTTGTTACAAAATTCCTTTTGGGTATCACTACCTTGAGGTCTTTTGTACGTCATCATTTCTACTAAATCGTACATTATTATTTATCTCCTTTTAATTTTAAGTTGTCAGGCAAACCCATACCTTGATCTTCTTTGGGATCATACCAATACCCATCCTCAGTCCTAACCCAACCTTTTTCTTCTAATGCAGGTACACAAACAANCTNACCATCTGTTGTCTCAGCCNNCTTANTATCTCTGTNTATCTNNNNAGTCCACTCGCACTCAAAGTAACCTAAGTCATGCATCTGATCTANAGGTATCCACACATCTTCTGGCTCAGAATATACACAATNCTCAGAGTCCCAAAANTCATCTAGTTCCTCAATGTAAATAACCTGATCATGATCTCTCCAGACATACTCTTCATGTGGATGNACCTGAACAAGTTCATCATGTGGATAGTAATCATCTGTCCAAGAACAATAATCATACCTCTCATAAAAACAATCCTCACAATATCTCTCATCACCATAACATCTCTCATTGTCCTCATCAACATGACAACCACAGTCATCACAACACAGTCCATCATGCAGAATACCATTATATTGACTAGCATCAATATCGCCGTATCTATCTATTACTAAATAATCTTTACTTTCTATTGATAAAGTCCGAGGCTCATGGTCTATGTAAGGTCCGATTACACCACCATCATAAGGTATGTGTAATAACCTAGCACCTACCCAATCAGGATTACTACGTTCAGCATCAATCCTATCTAACTCATCTTNTATCTTNTNCATAGAATGCTCACACACACCATAGATCGGACCTGCCTGTGGTCTAGGNGTNTTTTCTGTATCATACACCAAACATCTAGAACCTGTGCGACCTTGACCATCTTTGGTATAGTAAAGAACAAAATCACCTGACCCATACACATAAGCTGGGTGATGTGATTGATCATCAAAAGCATATCGCATACAAGAACAAGCAAGTGATTTACGCATAGCAGTAGTCCTAGGATTGCCCATAGGTGCATGGTTCTCCTCTTTGTATACACTAGAGATCACATCTGGATCACTAGTATGATGCAAGGTATAATCCTTACTACCAAACTGAAGATTGTATTTGTCTACCACAATCCCAAGATTTGCATCACTAAGCTCAGGGAACACCATACGAATAGCCTTGCCCACTTTCATAGCAGTTTCTCTCTCACGAATACGATCCTCATAAGATTTAGTAAGAGATATCTTACCCACAAACTTTTGTGAACGAAAAGGATTAAGACAATCAAAACGATCACGCACTGCACTACCTGACATTGCAACAAAACCTTGACCTATCACAATATCATATATCCAATCACACAGTTCAGCATCAACTCTTGAGTGATCTCTGAATAATGAATTGTTACTTTTGGTGACAACTGCACCCCAATCTTTAAGCACAGGATCAGTAATCTCTTTGCCTTGATAGACCTTGAAACCCTGCTCACAGTTTGTAACATGATAAAGAATATTATCAATAAGCACCATGCCCTCTTGTAATATATCATCATCTGTTTTGGTGAATCTATCCCCCCTCAATATAGGATAGGCTTTACCTGCCCTGTAAGGAATATCAGCAGGATAAATTGCACCATTACGTTCTGGTTTTATGTAAAAGCTCATAGTTTTTCTCCTCTCTTAGCTGTTTACGTAAATCATTTAATGCACANTCAGAGCATTTATAAAAATAATAGTTTAACCTCCATTCTTTTATTGTAGCTATTTCTGGACAATCTTCGTACGCACATTCATATGTATACATCATTTACCACCTTTCCATAAAGTAACTAAGTATTGCCAGTGACTATCTTTATTGTACATATTTTACCTCCTCCTCTAGGTAAGTTTCCTCTATAATATCAACTAATGTTTTAAAGTCAAGCATAAACCACTCATTCTTAGATATTGATGTACGTTCTCTTAACTTTTCATGTATCTTACGTTCAAGTTTTTTAGGATCATTGCATTGACGTAAGTGTAAGAACCTAAAATCCCTTAAAGGTGAACAAGTATTATATCCTGATAATCTACCTATGTAATTATGACCACACTTACCTACACCATACCACTCACTCCATGCAGGATTAAATACAACATATACATATCCATGTGGATTCTCTTGGTTCTTTTTTAACCTAGCCAATCTACTTTTCTCAGCATCACATGGTCTACATATATATTTACTACCACCCCAATTATCATATTTAACTAGCACCACCTCACACTTCTGGCAGGTTTTTACCTCATTAAAAAAGTTTCTATTCCTCACCATTGCTTGACCACCCCAATCTCTTATAAAAATCTTTACACGCATCCATCAAGCTCATATCGTAGTGACCTGAATGATAGTAAGGTGTACCTTGATTATCACTTTCACAGATAGTCATAAAGGGACTTCTGCTAAATGTAGGTCTAAGCACCTTGCAAATTAGATAAGTATTAAAAGCAAGATTAGTTTTTCTCTCAATAACTTGCACTTCATTTGCACCAATACATATATTTTCTGACATATAACACTCCATCATTTAATTAAAATAGGGTACAAAAAACTAGTCAATCCGAATAGATTAAGTACCAACTCAATAAGATATGCCACCACTATAATAATAATGCAATATCTTAATCTTCCATAAACATAATAATCCATCAAACACTCCATCACTTATACCACTGTCGTAATTTTTCAGAATTAAATAAAAAAAAAGAAACAGCCACACACATCATGCGTAGCTGCTTCTCAAACACTTCATTACTTAGTCATTAAGTACTCATTGATAAGCTTATAAAAGTCCATATCAATATTATCTACTTTATGCTTTTCAGCATCTTTCTCAGCACCTTGTAAAGCTTTCTCAATAATTGCTTTTGTTTGGTTAGCAATTTTAAGAGTATCAACCCCTTTGTATTCAGCTTCTTTTGTGAAAGTAGACCAACTATTCTGATGTGCTTTAACCACTTCATCATAAGATACTTTAGTCTGTTTCTTATTATATGTGAAAAGAGATTTTCCATCATCACCTTTTACCCATTGAAAACCACAATGAGCTTCAATCCATGCTTTGATTGCATTATTACGCACAGCAGATCCATCAAGCTCTAACACTATAGTATTCATAAATCTACAGGCAGTGCCTACATCATTAGATTGATGCCAACGCAACATCACTTTAGTCAATACTGATTGAATAGCATTATTAACAGTTTTTACTTTTGATTTTACTGCAATAATATCTTTCTCAATCATTGCATCAGTTACAGTTACATTTAAAGTTTTTGGTAATTTTACGTTTGATTTAGTCATAATTTTTATCTCCTCATAATATGACAAATATTGCACACCACCATTGATGTACAATACAATTCACACATCACATTATAAGAAACTTGAAAGGTGCGATAAACAAAGATTAGACATAACATACTAAGAGTGTAAACAATCAAGCCATGCACTAATAGCGTACTGCTAAACACCTCTTTGCTATCGCACCCAATACTGCCGACCCACTTGCTTTTTTGCATACCTTTATCGTATGCCAAACTTTGATAGTTACTAGCTCTTACGTTGGACTGTCTGATTAGAGGTTACTTGTGGTTAGCTTTCAACCCCATGTCAGCAGTATAAGACTATCCTATTTTTTATAGAGAAAGTTTTACAGATAGTTATAGAAAACTCTATTATCTTATTATAAGTAAATTTAAAATTTCTGTTTTTGTTAATCCTTTTTCATTGATGTTAGGTTACAGATAATAACCCCTAAAAACATTACAAGGGGTAACAACAAAAAAAGTTACAAATTTTTATTGCCAGTAAGTTAAGTCATTGATTTTAAAGAGAAATAATTTTTACATTACGTTACGTCAACTAATGAAATAAATTAATACAATGGGTATAGTTTAGAATAATTCTAAAAAGATAATTGATAGTAATTGACGCAAGGTAAACTTAATAAAATAGTTTAATGTTAAACTAATTATTAGATAATGTTTAAAACTAAACGAATAAAATAGTATAGTGTTAAACTAAAAATGTAATTCTTTTAGGGGTATAGCCACAAAAACACTAAAAAGTGATGCGATATCAATTATTTATAGTCGTTTTATAATCTTATATTCTAAAAGTTATCTAATAAAATCAAATACTTAGCTAAAAATGTCAAGAACTTGACGAATATGTCAATATTTTGACGCAGCTCCTCATCAAGTGTCAAATTTTTGACAGTAATTTTAAAGAAAGGTAGGGCGCGCATGGGCCACCCCACCCCCTCTAGATAGTATGTATACCCAATGACAGAGGGGTAAATTTTTGAAGTGTTAACTACATGACTGTTAACAAGTAAATTTAGAGTAATTGTTGCAGTAATCCTACATATTTTAATTTATTTTGTATTAATACTTGACAGGGGGGCATAAAGTGTTATATAATATACTTAAAGTAATACTTAAAGTGCTTTATTACTACTTCTTATATAGTAATAATAATATACTTTAAGTATACTTTAACGTAAATCATAAAAATTTTNANNTTTATTGTCGTTTGTCCTTGACAAAGGACTATTTTGGAGTATAACTAGGGTCATGTCAAAGCCTAAACTCTACGTTAGTGANAACGTAATAGAAGAATTTTATAGAGCTTTGGCTAATGAAGACGAATTAGAGCTAAGACGGTGTCATATACCTCGTTCTGACGTATTTTATGTGAGACAAAAGATATTTTTAGACACAGGCATTAAGTATTCCCTAGATCATGTTGAAAGAGCCATGTACATAGAGGGTATGCTTGATGCTAAAGACGTATTCCAACCTAATGTAAAGAGAGAAGAGTATGGCTACTAAGGTTAATAAAAAGAAAATGGCTTGTAATAAGCCTAAACGTACTCCTAATCACCCTAAAAAGTCCCACATAGTCAAAGCTTGCTCTAAAGGAAAAGAGAAAATAATAAGATTTGGTCAACAAGGCAAGAAAGTTGGCACAGTATCCGGCACTGCAGGTAAACCTAAAGCCGGAGAGTCTAGAAGAATGAAGATGAAACGTAAATCTTTTAAAGCTAGACACGCTAAAAATATCAAAAAAGGAAAAATGTCTGCTGCTTACTGGGCAGATAAAGTAAAATGGTAAAAGGGAGAACAATATGCCAAGACATACTATGAAGAAAAAAGGTGCAGCTAAGAAAAAAATGAACATGGGTGGAATGATGTCAGCACAGAAAAAGAAACCTATGACTGGAGCTTCTGCCACAGGACTCACTGGAATGAGAAAAGGTGGTATGACTAAAAAGGGTTATGCTAAAGGTGGCATGATGAAAAAGAAGGGGTACTCAAAAGGTGGTGCTATGCCTATGGGTAAAGATCCTAAAACAGGTAAGATGATTCCTAAATTTGCTATGGATGGTAAAGGTAAAATGGCAAGAGGTGGCATGATGAAGAAGAAAGGTTATGCCAAAGGTGGTATGATGAAGAAAAAGGGTATGGCTAGAGGTGGAGCTGCTCGTAGAGGTAGATAATGTCAACTATACAATCCTCTTCTGCTCTGAGAGTTGCTAGAGCAGATTTAACTACAACTAACAATACTACTCTTTATACTGTACCATCTAGATATGATGCTATTGTAGAGTCTATTATTATTTCTGAAGACAGTGGTAACGCAGATACAATTACTATTACAATTACTGATGCTAGTACTGCTGTCTTTAATCTTTTTAAGACTAAATCAATTAGTGCTAATGGTACAGTAGAACTTCTCTCAAGAGATCTTTTATTAACTGCAGGAGATATTTTAAAAGTACAAGCAGCTACAGCTGATAGACTACATGTAGTTGCATCAATTACGGAGATACCAAGCTAATGGCAGCTAAAAAATCTACAGTAAATAAAGCAGGTAACTACACCAAACCTACAATGAGAAANAATCTGTTTAATAGAATTAAAGCAGGTAGNAAAGGTGGTAGACCCGGTCAGTGGTCTGCACGTAAAGCACAGATGTTAGCTAAACAATATAAAGCTAAAGGTGGTGGCTATCGCTAAAGATCCTAAAGTAGGNACAGGTAAAAAACCTAAAGGTAGTGGTAGAAGACTTTACACTGACGAGAACCCTAAAGATACAGTCAGTATAAAATTTGCTACTCCTGCAGATGCTAGAGCTACGATTGCAAAAGTAAAAAGAATAAAAAAACCTTACGCTAGAAAGATTCAGATCTTGACAGTGATGGAACAACGTGCTAAAGTAATGGGTAAGACTGAAGTGGTTCGTTTATCTAAACAAGCCAAACTCCAGTTGAAAAAACAAAAGGAGAAGTAATGCCCTACTTAATTAGCAACATTCCTCACTTTAAGTGTTGGGTGAGAAAAGAATATACTTGTAACCATGAACAATATCATGGAGAGTTTTTACATGCAATGGCTATCGCAGTCAATACAATACCAGACAGGTGTTTGAGTTTTCAGGTTGTATTTACTGGCTGTGAGAGTGACTTTGATGATAATGAACAAAATGTGCATGGTGGTGCAATGTGGGCAAGAATGCCTATAACAGCACTTGTAGCTGATGAACCACTAGAAGAATGGCCTGAAAGAATGGAGACACATTTAGTACAACCTTGGGATTGTTCTTCGCATCATCACTCAATAGTAAACATGGAAAGAGTTAGTTCTAGTCCTTGGATCTGTAAGATAGATGGTGAGTTTCATAAAGGTAAATATTTATTTACAGTAGACTACACAGATAATACAATAGCAGATGATCCTGCTCAACATAAACAAAGTCATGTAATACAACTTACAGATGCAGGTGAATGGACTGGTAATATAGTAGCATTACCTAATAATAGAGTTAGAGCTACAAGTCCTGCACTATGGGAAACAGGAGAAGGACCGCCTGATTTTAAACCTAGTCAGTTTTTACATGCAGCAGAAATACACACAAGTTATTTAGATCCAGAAACAACTTTTAATAATCTTTATGCAAAGGATGAATAGTGGCAATAGCTAAATCACAAAAGTCTCTTAAAGATTGGGGTAAACAGAAATGGAGAACTTCTTCTGGTAAACCCTCAAAAGGCAAAAGAAGATACCTACCTGATGCAGCATGGAAGTCTCTATCTGCATCAGAGAAGGCTGCTACTAATAGAGCTAAAGCAAAAGGTAACAAAGCCGGTAAACAGTTTGTCAAACAACCTAAGAGTATTGCAAAGAAAACTGCGAGGTATAGATGATTACTCCAGAAAGATTAGATGCTTGGAGAATAGTTCCAAGATTATTAATACTATCTTACATGGTAGTATTTTACCAAACCTGTAATTGGTTTATGGATTTACCAGATCCAAACAATGCACAAGCAGGATTTGTTTCTGTCGTAGTAGGAGCAGGTGCAGCATGGTTTGGACTTTATGTAAATAAAGGCAGGTCTACTGTTAATGTTCAAGCAAAATCAGAAGTAAGGGATAATGTGTAATGGCAGCACCATTTATATATGTAGCATTAGGAGCAGGCAAAGCAATTTATAAATTAGCTAATACTCCTGCAGGAAAAGAAGCATTAAAAAAATTTATGAGTAAAAAGAATCCTTATGGTATAAAACAAATTAAACCTAGTGATTTACCTAAAAATATTCAAGATGGTACAAAAGTGCCTAATACTTTAACTCAAAGTATTTTAAAACAAAAAGATCCGGGTATTGCAACTAAAGTAGCAAATGTTTTTTCTAGAAAAAAGAACAGGGTTACTAAAAAAACTGAAGGTGTAGAGAAACCCGGAACTGGTGCTGAGCCTGTGGGAAAGAAAAGAACTACACAAAAGAAAAAAGGAAGAGCTATTATTACTTTAGGAATAGGTGCGCCCCCTATATTTGCAGGTGGAGTATCAGTTGGCAGTCGTAATAGAAAGAAAGATAAACCTAAGAGAAAATCCTCTGCAGAGCTGTTGGATAGAAAAAATATTACTACAGCTAGACCTAAACCTAAACCTAAAAAATCTTTAACTAAATCTCAAAAAGATAAGATACGTGGAACTTTTAGGACTATTACGGTTCAAAAAGGTGATAATATAACAAAGATATCTAAAAGAGCAGGGGTAAGTATAGAAACTCTAAAGAAGTTAAATCCTGAAGTAAGAAAAGATCCTGACTTTATTAGAACAGGTCAAAAACTTAGAATCGGAGGTAAGTAATGAAAATGTTTAACAAAGAATGGTTTCAAAAGAAATTTGGTCAAGGAACAGTCTTTGACCTAGACTATGGCAAGTTGCTTATAATAGGACTTTGCCTTTACATTGCTTTTATAAAGGAGTAAAAAATGGTTGATACAAAGCAAGACATAAAAATATCTGAAGAGATAAAACTAGAGAAAAAGATAGAAGATATGCAACAGAAGTTACATGACCTTCGTTATGGTGATATGGAAAAAGCTTACAAAGAGTTTGAAGAAGCTAAAGAAGTAGCCATAAAAAAGTACAATGTATGGAAGCAAGCAGCATTAAAGCATGGACAAGCTCCAAAAAATATGTTAGTATATTTTAACTCATGGACTCTATAATGAAGAACTTTAGAATAATATGTTCATCTTGTACAACTTATCAAGAATGTTCTAAAGCAGGTAAGTGTTTAAAGCAGTGACAACATTATTTATAATATTATGGTTTATTGCTTTAACTTATATAGTAAGTACATTAGTATGGTTATTTAATGATTAGTGCAATTACAACAATGCTAAGTTCAGTCGGTGGTCTTGCTACTTCTTACATAGATGGCAAGACTGCTGTGCAAAAGGCTGAAGCACAGATACGTATGAAAGAAGCAACAGGAGACATTGACTGGGATCTTGCTGCTATACGTGCCACTCAAGGTTCATGGAAAGATGAGTGGATTTTATTACTATTCTCAATCCCACTAATACTAGCTTTTACTGGTGACTGGGGTAGAGAAACAGTAGCACAAGGCTTTGCTGCACTTGAAGCTATGCCCCAATGGTATCAGCTAAGTCTTGGAGGAATTGTTAGTGCCTCAATAGGTATGAAAGGTATTAGCAAGTTTTATGGTAAAAAGAAATTAAAATAAATCACATACCTTATAGAAGACGTTATCTAGGAGACAGAATGTTTCCTATAACAAGAATAAGATATAGAAATGCCCACACTAGAAAAAGAGAGGAAAGACATGAGCTTTACACTCAGTACAAAAAGTTTAAAGAAATTGAATGGCGTAAACGACTCATTAGAAAGATGCGTCAAAAAGGCTATCGAATTGACCAAGATTGACTTTGGTGTAATTTGTGGTTTAAGAACCCTAGCAGAACAACAGGCTCTTGTAGATAAAGGAGCTTCACAGACTTTAAAATCCAAACATCTTGATGGTCTAGCAGTAGACCTGATGGCTTATGTAGGAGGGAGGGCTTCATGGGAATTGAATCTCTATGATGACATAGCAGATGCCATGAAGGAAGCTGCAAAGCTTGAGAACGTGGGCATTCGTTGGGGTGCAGCTTGGCATATTGATGATATACGTACATGGGATGGCACAATGCAAGATGCTATGAATGCGTATATAGATCTTAGAAGGAGTCAAGGTAGGAGACCATTTATTGATGGACCTCACTTTGAGTTAGCATAGTGTGGATGTCAATAATGATACTGTGTGGTAGTATGAACGCACAGTCTTGTATGGTAATAACAGGTAATGAGTTACATACAAGTAAAGAAAAATGTTTTAAAAGTGCTATTGAAAAAGCAAACAAAGCTGTTACATATCCACAGGTACATCAAGCAAAACCATTTTGTCAGGTAATACCGGGAACAGAAAAACCAAAAGATGAGGTAGATATATAATGAATACAGAAGAAAATAAAATAGAAGCATCACCTATAGTTAATTTTGAAGATAAAGAATATAAAATAGAAGATTTAAGTAACACTTCTAAATATTTTACTTCTCAACTATCTGACTTGCAAATTAAAGAAAGTAAATTAAGGTTTGAGTTAGATCAAATTTTAGCTGCTAAAAAAGTCATGATTGATAAATTTAGACAAAGTTTAAATGAGGAAGAGAATGAGAAACTTAACTGATAAACAACAAAAGTTTCTTGATGTGTTATTTGAAGAAGCTAAGGGTAATCCTGTTACTGCTAAAAAACTAGCAGGATACAGTCATGACTTAGCTACTTCTACTATTACTAATGCACTACAAGAAGAAATAGCAGACCTAACTAAAAAATTTATAGCTACTACAGCTACTAAAGCTGCTTATTCTTTAGCTGAAGTAATAGATAATCCTACTGACTTAGGAAATAAAGAAAAAATGATAGCAGCAAAGGATGTATTAGATAGAGGTGGATTTGTAAAAACTGATAAGGTTGAAGTATCAGCTGCAAGTCCACTATTTATTTTACCACCTAAAAATGAAAATTGATAGAACTTGGAAATTACCTAAGCCTGAGAAAACAGAATATGGCTACGATTGGCAACCTGTAGTTAGAGTTGGAAGAGTTGTACCTTTTGGTTATAAACAAAGTGAAGAAGATAAAGACGTACTCTTACCAATTCCTGCAGAGCTTGAATTACTTGAAAAAGCAAAAAAGTATATTAGGCAATATAGTTATAGACAAGTTGCAAACTGGTTAAGTAAAGAATCAGGTAGAGAAATATCTCATGTAGGTTTAATGAAGAGAATTAAAATTGAACAAAAACGTAAGTCAAATGCTTCAGCTCAAAGCTACCTCGCTAAAAGGTACAAAGAAGCGTTACAAAAAGCAGAAAAGCTCTCCAAAGAAAGAATTGGAAGAATTGCCGATTCAACCGAAAGTCTACAGTCAACCTGAAGAAAAACCAAAAGAAATAATATTTGAACCTAATCAAGGTCCACAAACAGACTTTTTATCAGCAGGAGAACGTGAAGTATTATATGGAGGATCAGCAGGTGGTGGTAAATCATATGCAATGCTTGCAGATCCAGTACGTTACTTTGGTAATCCAAACTTTAGAGGATTATTAGTAAGACGTACTACAGAAGAATTAAGAGAACTTATTTCAGTATCTAAACAGTTATACCCTAAAGCTGTACCTGAAATAAAATTTTTAGAAAGAGATAAAACTTGGGTAGCACCATCAGGAGCAACACTCTGGCTTTCTTACTTAGATAGGGATGATGACGTAACAAGATACCAAGGTCAAGCATTTAGTTGGATTGGATTTGATGAACTTACACAATGGTCTACTCCGTATGCTTGGAACTACTTACGCAGTCGTCTTCGTACTAGTGATACTAGTTTACCTATTTACATGAGAGCTACTACAAACCCCGGAGGTCCGGGTCATCAATGGGTAAAGAAAATGTTTGTAGATCCTGCACCTTATGGTACATCCTTTTGGGCAACAGACATAGATACAGGTAAGATCTTAATGTGGCCTAAAGGTCACAGTAAAGAAGGTGAACCATTATTTAAAAGAAGATTTATACCTGCTACATTATTTGACAATCCGTATTTAGCAGAAGATGGAGTGTATGAGGCAAACTTATTATCACTTCCTGAGAACCAAAGAAAACAACTATTAGAAGGAAATTGGGATGTATCTGAAGGATCAGCTTTTCCTGAGTGGAACAGAGCCACTCATGTTGTTNAGCCTTACGATATACCTTCTAGTTGGACTAAGTTCAGAGCCTGTGACTATGGCTACGGAAGTTATACAGGGGTTCTATGGTTTGCAGTCGCTCCTGATGAACAACTAATTGTCTATAGAGAACTGTATGTCTCAAAAGTATTAGCTACTGATTTAGCAGATATGGTATTGGAGGCAGAACAAAATGACGGAACTATTCGTTACGGTGTACTTGATAGCTCTCTTTGGCATAGGCGTGGCGATACTGGCCCATCGTTGGCGGAACAAATGATCATCAAAGGTTGCAGATGGAGGCCGTCTGACAGAAGTAAAGGGAGTAGAATTGCAGGTAAAAACGAGATTCACAGAAGACTACAAATTGATGAATTTACCGAAGCACCTAGGTTGGTGTTTTTTAATAACTGCACAAATATTATCTCGCAACTACCGATAATTCCTTTAGATAAAAACAACTCTGAAGATGTAGATACTAATTCAGAGGATCATTTGTATGATGCTTTAAGATATGGCATAATGACAAGACCGAGAAGTAATTTATTTGACTACAATCCAGAAACACAAAGAACTGGATTTCAAGCAGCTGATGCAACATTTGGATATTAAGGATAGACTATGGTAAAAGATTTAGAAGAAATAGCAATGGATGCTGAAGAATCTGCAGCAATAGAAGATGTTGAAGCAGATGCTCTTAATGATGAACCTGCAGGTCAGATAGAAAAGTTTATTAGAGAGAGATTTAACAAAGCAGAAACTGCCAGAAGAAGTGATGAGGAAAGATGGATACAATCCTATAGAAACTATAGAGGTATCTATGGACCTGAAGTTCAATTTACTTCTACAGAAAAATCTAGAGTCTTTGTTAAAGTTACTAAAACAAAAGTATTAGCTGCATATGGTCAACTAGTAGAAGTATTATTTGGTGGTAATCGTTTTCCATTAGGTATTAATCCTACTGTTTTACCTGAAGGAGTAGAAGATACAGTTAGTGTAGAAACTAACCCACAGCTCAAAGAGGCTCTAGGAGGCGCAGAAACAGGGGCTACAGACCCGAATCAACTTTTACCGGGGGAAACACTGCCAGAATTTAAAGAGCGTGTAGGGCCTCTTAAAGACGATCTGAGCGCAGTTGAGGAAGATGTAGAGTTTAAACCGGGCAAAAGTCCATCAGCTGTGCAGTTTCACCCTGCAATGGTTGCAGCTAAAAAGATGGAAAAGAAAATACANGATCAATTAGAAGAGTCTAATGCTAAGAAACAATTAAGATCTGCTGCATTTGAAGCTGCTTTATTTGGTACTGGTATTATGAAAGGACCTTTTGCAGTTGATAAAGAATATGCTAACTGGGATGAAGAGGGTGAATATCAACCANTATTTAAAACTGTACCACAAACTTCTAATGTTTCTATCTGGAACTTCTATCCTGATCCAGATGCAAACAATATGGATGAAGCAGAATATGTTATAGAGAGACACAAGATGTCTCGTTCACAACTACGTGCATTAAAACGTAGACCATTTTTTAGAGACAATGCTATTGATAAAGCATTAGAGATAGGTGAAAACTANAATAAAGAATGGTGGGAACATGCAATGGATGAGAGTAATGAAGATGATTATTCTCAGAGATTTGAAGTATTAGAATTTTGGGGTTTTGTAGATAGAGAAATTATAGAGCAGTACGATATTGAAATACCAAAAGAATTAAAAGATGTAGAGCAAGTTAGTGTTAATGCATGGATTTGTAACAGTTGTGTATTACGTTTAGTAATGAATCCTTTTACTCCTGCTTATCTACCTTACTATGCTACACCTTATGAAATGAATCCATATAATATATTTGGTGTNGGTATTGCNGAAAACATGGATGATACACAAACTCTTATGAATGGTTTTATGAGAATGNNNGTAGATAATGCTGCANTNTCAGGNAACTTGTTAATAGAAGTAGATGANACNAACNTAGTNCCNGGNCAAGATCTTACNGTATATCCNGGAAAAGTATTTAGAAGACANGGTGGNGCNCCNGGNCAGGGAATNTTTGGAACTAAGTTTCCTAANGTANCNGGTGANAANATGCAGATGTTTGANAAAGCTAGACAACTTTCAGATGAGTCTACTGGTTTTCCTTCNTTTGCTCATGGACAAACAGGTATACAAGGTGTAGGTAGAACTGCTTCTGGTATATCTATGTTAATGAATGCNGCNAANGGNTCTATTNGNAATGTTATTAAAAANGTAGATGACTATTTANTNGGACCANTAGGTAAAGCATTTTTTAATTTTAATATGCAATTTGATTTTGATCCAGAGATTAAAGGTGATCTTGAAGTTAAGGCACAAGGTACAGAAAGCTTGATGGCTAATGAAGTTAGAAGTCAGAGACTTATGCAGTTTATGCAGACAGTATCTAATCCACAACTTGCTCCTTTTGCTAGAATGGATTATATTGTTAGAGAGATTGCAAAGAGTATGGATCTTGATCCTGATAAGGTAGCTAACTCTATGAGTCAAGCTGCAGTACAAGCAGAGATACTTAAAAAGTTTCAAGCAGATAATCCACCTCCTGCACCTCCACAACAAGGTCAACCACCTCAGCAAGGTCAACCCCCTGCTCCTCCGGGTGGACAAGTAGAAGATACACAAGGCACTGGTGGTGGTACAATAGGAACTGGTTCAGTACCAACTCCACAAGAACCCGGATTTACAGGTAATCAAGGACCTATACAATAATGATGAAGTTAAGAAAACTTACTAGTGACAAAGAGTTGTGGGATTCATTTGTAGAATATATAGATGATGCTATAGCTAAACAACATAAAACTTTAGAGCAAACAGTTGAGATGCCTATGATATATAAGTTACAGGGATCTATTGCTTGTTTACGTAGAATGAAATATCTTAGAGATGAGTTAAATAGCAATGCAAACAAATCAGCTGAATAATCAACTTCCTTTACAAAACTATGAACCTATAAGTGAGGAAGCTTACGCAGATCTAAAATTTAAAACTGAAGAAACTAGACCTTTTAGTTATGATTTAAATCAAAAGGATAGAGGTGTTAATAAGTTTGATATAGCAATGGATAATTTATTATCTGGTGTTAATGCATTAGTAAAATTAAATAATTATGCTGTAAATCCATTTAGTAAATTTAGCACTCCAGAGTTAGATTGGATGCCTGAGTACAATAGTTCTATGGAAGAAATTGTTGATTTAGCTAAAAAGAATCCTGTTAAATTTACACAAGCTGTAGCACAAGGTGCATTAGAATCAGCTTACAATTTAGCAACAGAACCAGAGGTTGTTATTCCTGAATATATTTCAAATTTAAGTGGTGCTGTTAAAGATCAATTTACAAAAAGTATTGATGACTTTCTTAAACAAATGTATGGATCAGAGGTAACAGTATTTAATGCTACTGATGAACAATTAACTGAAGCAAGATCAGCAATGTTATTTAGAACTCTAGAGGCGACTGAAGCATTTGGTATTACAGCAGCTGCACCTAAAATAGCTAAAGCTATTACTATGGGTGGATTAGATTCTTATCAAAAAGGAGTTAATTTTGTAAATTACTCTGCACCTGCAGTTAAGCAAAATATTTTAAAAATAGCTGATGGACTAACAAGTGCTGCTGAAGAAGCAATGGGTCGTGTGCCTATAAGAATAAATGCAGGTAGTAGAAATAATACTTCAAGTTTTGATAACGGTAAAATACCATCATATATTTCAGCAATGTTATTACCTGCTACTAGTGGAGATATAAAAACTGGTACTGGTGCAATGTATAGACCTAGTGGTTGGGGTAGTAAACAAACTTATCCTGTTGCAAAACAAAAACTAGAAAATTATTTTGCTGATTTAGAGGATAAGTTTGATTATGATTTTGAAGAAAACTTTGTTCAAGATTTTAAAAAATTAAGTGTATTTCATCAGGAAGAAACTTTAGAATTTTTAAATACTATATGGAAAAATCATGGTTGGACTCTTGGACCAAACAACCAACTTTTTACAGAAATAGCAGATAATCTTGCTACATTTAAATCTGATAAATTTGTAAAGAGTTCTTTTGCTGATATAAAAAATCCTAGTATTTGGGAATTTATTTCTCGAAAAGCTCAGCAACCTTTTGAATCTGGTCCACAAGCAGTTGCAACTCCAAGTCAAACGGGTGAGTATAGTTTTAATTATTTAGATGCTGATGGTAATATAAAATCTTTTGGCACAAATATTTCGCCACCGGGATTTAAATTAGGAGAGTTATTAAATCATAAAGAACTTTTTAAAGCTTACCCTGAGTTTAAAGATTTAAAAATTAGGTTTTTTAGTAATAAAGAAATGAAAGAAAGAGGTATAGGAAATTTAGGATTTTTTTCTTATGGTAATCCTCAAGATGATTTTATTGGTATAAATTATAGTGCATTTTCAGGAAAGCCCCCTGAAAAATATATGCAAACTTTATTACACGAAATTCAACATGCTATAGAACATAGATCAGGGGTTGATATAGCAAGTAAATCATTTGTTAAAGATCATTTAGAGAAAAAAATAGAACTAGTAGATAAAGGTTTAAAAGATATAAAACCCTACAATGATGATCCATCTTTAATAAATAAACATGCTACAGTAATGGGAGTAAAGTCAGACCAAGTTAAAGCTTTTTTACAAGGAACTGAACAAGGAAACTATAATATAATATTTTTACATCCCGGAGATATTCAAGATAAAAATGAAAGTGCTAAGTTTAACTTACAACTTGTTTTAGCTAAAGATCATTTTATAACAAAAGACTATGATCCTACTGAATGGAAAGAAATAGANTTAAAAACAGCAGAAAATCTTTTAAAAATACAACTATATGAAACAAAAACTTTATTAGGCAGTAAAAAAATGATGGATGTTACTCCTATGACTGCTAGTGGTCCGGGTACAAAAAGTGAAGTACCTATTTTTAGCACACAATTTTTTCAAAAAAGTCCTCAAGAGTTAGCAGGTGGGAAAACACAAATAATTAATCCTGAAACTTTTTTTAATAGAATAAATAGGTTAGTTTTTAAACATGATAAAAATCCTTATAGTATAACTGGGGGAGATATATTTGAATATGGAACAGCAAAAAAATTTTTAGGCTCAGATCCTGTTCCACAATTAGGTTTAAATATACAACCAGATTTTTTTAATGCATATCTAGCTAATATAAATGAGGCAATGGCTAGAATTACAGACTCAAGTATTGAAATGTCTTTGAGTGAAAGAAAAAAATCACTTCCTTATGAACGTATTGGTTTAGGGGTTGGTGACATAGTAAGAGAAAAAGGAATATTTTATGGTCATAAACCCGGTAAGGTACAAACAGCTAGAGATATATCTTTAGCTGAATTAATATACTATGTAGAAGATAAACAATCAGCAACAAAATCTATAGAAAATACTCATGCTAGTCTTGTGGAAAGTATTAAATCTTCTGATATTATGAAAAATAGGTTTCTTCCAATGATGACAAAAGCAGCTTATGATGCAAATATGAGTACAGATCAAGCTACTAAATATTATAGTGATTGGGTAGATGGATTTGCAGACGCTCTTTTATTTAGTAGAAATAGCCCACATGTTACTATGGGTACAAATGTAAGATATGCTAAACTTAAAGAAGTCTTTAATAACAACCTTGCTAAAACTTTTACAGATGGTTTAACAGATTTTGGAATGTCAGGAACGGCTGATGTTATTAGAGAAGTGCAAAGAAATTTTATTAAAAAGTATATGGCTGATACACAAATGGATACTGAGGAACTAACTGAGTTTGATCTTTTTGGAAAACTTGATGATGTTTGGAGAAGTACTAGAATAAAACCTGAAGAGATTCAGAATATAACACCTTTATTAGATGATGTTAGTGATGTATCTGCTCTCTCAAATTCACAAAACTATATAACTATGCAAAACTTAATGATTGATGGTAAAAAAATTGGAGGTTACTAAATGGAACAACAAATGAGTCTATTCGAAGAAGGTGGAATGAAAGATGATGGACTTAAAAAAGATCCTGTAAGTGGTAATGATATTCCTCCGGGATCTCTTGCTAAAGAAGTTCGTGATGATATTCCTGCACAATTAAGTGATGGTGAGTATGTTGTTCCTGCAGATGTTGTTCAGTATTATGGTGTAAAGTTTTTTGAAGATCTTAGAATGGAAGCTAAATCAGGTCTTAGACAAATGGAAGAAACAGGTAGGATAGGTGGTGAACCTGTATCTGTTACAATGATTGCTCTAGGTGAAGCAGAAAAGAAAAAGAAGAAGAAAGCACAAGGTGGACCTATCTATGCTAATGAAGGTGTGTTAGCAGATCAAAAATTAGTAGAAGGTGCTAATCCTGCTTTTAATCCTGCTGACTATGCTGTATTAGGTTTTACTCCAGTAAGTCCTATATATCAAACAGGTAGTTCAAGTCAGAATGATATAACAAAAAGTGTAACTTATTATCATGGAGAAACAGGTGAGTCTAAGGTTGTAACATTTGTTAATGGTATTGTAACTCCTCCAGAAGATGCTCAATATACACAACCACCTTGGTCTACTATTAAACCATCCACTACTCAAGCAACAACACAACAGTCTGATGATAGAGAAAGAAAAGATGCACCTCCGGGTTGGGGAGCAGACCCAGCACAATATAACTTTAATGGTTGGGATTTAGATAGATGGAATCAAGAGATAGATACTCTTCTTGCACCTATTGGTGGTGGTAACTTAGGTATCATAGGTGGATTCTTTGAGACTGGTGGTATTGCTAACGCTATTACTGCTCAGAAACTTATGGAAGCAAAAGGTTTAGATACTAGTGGAATAGATGCAAAAATACAAGCAGCTTATGGTAAACTTAATAATGTACAAAAAGGTGTGGTTAACTTCTTAACTAGTGAAAAGATGATGGCAGGTCACATTGAGAATGTAACAAAAAGTAATCCTAGCTATGCTAATTATAAAGGTAGTCCTACTACACCTAAAGGTCCTATTATTTCTACTGAAAAAGAAAAACCTAATATGGGTGCTATAAGTGAAAGAAATAAAGAAAAAGGATATGAAAAAGATTTAACAGGTTCTACAGGAGCTAATATATCAGCTTCAGACAAAAAAGCTGCTGAGAAAAAAATTGAAGGTCTATCTGAAAAGAAACAAAAAACAATTCAAAAAGCTCAAACAGAAACTCAAAGAAAAATAAAAGAAGGTCAAGCTACAGGAAATTATAAAGGATTTAAAAAAGGAGGACTGTTAAGTAAACCAAAACGTAACCCTAAGAAGCCTAGAGGAAAGGGCCTAGGCAGTAAATAAATTGGCTACTCAACAATGTTGACCCCAAGAAAGGAAGTAAAATGCCAGAATTAGAAAATGTAGAAGCACAAAAAACTGCAGGATATATGAGCAGAAGTAGATCTAAATATAAAGATAAGATCAAAAAGGAAGAAGAAGAATTAAAACAACTGATGGAACAACAAGGTCAAGCTACTGAAGAAAAAACTAAAGAGAAAGTAGAAGAGGCTAAACCAGAAGTTGAACTTAGCGATGAAGAAAAATCTTTTAAGACTCGCTATGGAGATGTAAGAAGACATCTAGCTGCTAAAGAAAAAGAATACAATGCCAAAATTAAGGAGCTAGAAGATAAGTTAGGTCAAACAGAAAAACTTGTACCACCTAAATCAGATGATGACATAGCTGCATGGGCAGAAAAATANCCAGATGTAGCAGGTATAGTTGAAACAATAGCTGATAAAAAAGCTAAACAAATGTTTGATAAAGCTAACTTACAAATTGAAGAACTTAACAAAGCAAAAGAAGAAGCAACAAGGAGTCGTGCAGAAAATGAAATTAGGGAAGCACATTCAGACTTTGATAAACTGCGTGATTCCGATGAATTTCATAATTGGGTTGAAGAACAGCCTAAGTGGGTTCAGAACGCTCTGTACGAGAATACGGATGATGCTGCTTCGGTTATACGTGTTATTGATCTGTATAAAGTTGATAATGGACTTACAAGATCGGATACGAAAAATAAAAGAAAAGCTGCTGCCTCGTTGGTAGACAGAGGATCTAAGACAAAAGTAGATCCTAGTGAGATGTCAGATAAGATAAAAGAATCTGAGATTGCCAAAATGAGTGACGCAGAATATGCAAAGCACGCTGACAAGATTACTGAAGCTCATAGATCTGGTAAAATAATCTATGATTTATCAGGAAATGCTAGATAAAAGCTTGACAAATAAGATTTTATCAGTATAACTAACCCTTAGACACAAAGCCTCTAACTTAGACTACCTTTGTGTGTAAGTAATACGAAGACTAAACTAATAAAAGACTACCTATATAATTATAGACCCATTGATTTTAAGACTTGCTATCTTACTATTAAATGCACTCTAGAACGTATAGCCTCTTCTAAGGTGTTTAGCTTTTAAATAAGCCAAGCAATAGGAGGATTTTATTATGGCTTTTCAAACAGCAACAGGTTATGGAAATTTACCTAATGGTAATTTTTCACCTGTAATTTACTCCAAACAGGTACAGCTTGCATTCCGTAAGTCAACTGTTGTAGGAGATATAACAAACTCTGATTATTTTGGAGAGATTGCTAATCAAGGCGATACNGTCAGGATTATCAAAGAACCAGAAATTTCAGTTAAANCGTATGCCAGAGGCACACAAGTAACTGCACAAGATNTAGATGATGAGGACTTTCAACTTGTCGTTGATAAAGCAAACTANTATGCTTTNAANATGGATGACATTGAAGAAGCCCACAGTCATGTAAATTTTATGCAACTTGCAACTGACAGAGCTGCATACAGATTGTCTGACCAGTATGACCAAGAGGTATTAGGTTATCTATCAGGTTATTCACAGTCAAGTTTACACTCTGTAGCTGACGCTGTTAATACTAGTGTTAATGGTTCTAAGTCTGTATCAACAGCAGGATCAGATGAACTTCTTACTTCTATGAAGTTAATTAAAAGTTCTTTTGGTAACATAACAACAACTTCTGCAGGAGATCATTCAATTCCTGTGGCTAATGTTCCAAATGGTGCTACANCTGTTCCAACAGCAACTGCATCACCAATGCAAATTGTAAACAGAATGAACAGACTTTTAAATCAACAGCAAGTTGATACTCAGGATAGATGGTTAGTCATTGATCCTGTGTTTATGGAACTACTTTCTGATGAAAATTCTAAGCTAGTCAATGCTGACTATGCAGAGGCTTCAGTTAAGAATGGTCTTGTTCTAAACAACTTAGCAGGATTTAGAGTTTATGTATCTAGTAACTTACCTTCAGTGGGTACAGGTGCAGGTACAACAGGTTCTGCAAACCAAAATGCAAACTTTGGTGTGCTTGTTGCAGGTCATGGTTCTGCTATTGCTACTGCCGAGCAGTTAAGTAAAACAGAAACATATCGTGATCCTGACTCATTTGCAGACATTGTTCGTGGTATGCACTTATATGGCAGAAAGATACTTCGACCTGAAGCTATCGTAACTGCTAAATATAACGCAGCTTAAGGGAGGATAAACAATGGCTACAATTAGTACATTTAAAGTCGATGCTAGAGGTGTAGGTAATCCAAGTAGAAAGCCTTATATGGTTCAAACTACTATAGATTTCGGACACGCTGATCTAGATGCCCTAAGTGCAGGTGATATTGTTGAAGCAATTACTATACCTACTAATACTATGGTATTAACAGCAGGAGCAGAAATGATTGAATCAGTTCAATCTGGTGCTGATGGTAATACTGTTAATTTAGGTATAACAGATGTTGATCAGTATATAGCAGGAGCAGACATTGATGATGACTCTGCTATTCTGTCATCAGGTGTAGGTTATCTTACACCTGCAGCAGAAGCAGGAGTTCCTTTCTTTGTAGGTGCAACTGCTGATACTCTTGATCTTGAGCTTCAAGCAACATCAACTGCTCCTAATACAGGGCAAATTCGTATATTTGCTATATTAATGGATATAGATGCTATGGGTAATCAAAGCACTGTTCATTTTGCAGCAGATGGAGCTGATGAAGTAGACAGAGATCTACTTGCTTAATAATTAACTTTAGGGGGGCAGGGNAACTTGCCCTCTTAATTTATCTAATGATATTAAAAGCAAAAAATAAACTTNCTGAATGGNATATTAAAANTTTTAATATAGATGAAGTTTATTGGCAAATGGATGAGGCTGCTTTACAAGATTTTAGATTTAGAAATGCTATAAATAAATCTTTAAATGAAAAAGGTATGCTTTGGCCTCCAATAGTTTGGTTACAAGAAACTTTTATGATCTATGCACAAGAGCAATCTCACAGAATAGATCCAACTAAAGCAACAGAACAAGATTTAAAATACCGTTGTGCTATAGGAAATAATAGATTTAATTATGCTAAACAAAACGGATATGAAAAAATAGAATGTGTTTATGCACCTACATGGCAAGACAAAGATACAATTTTAAAAAGTACTTATATGGAATACTGTGTAGATTTTTAGAAAAGGTAAATTATGGCAACAACATTTTTAACTTTAACAAATGAATTACTGCGTAGACTTAATGAAGTGACTCTTACAACAGATACTTTTGCAGGGGCTAANAATGTTCAGGCTATAGCAAAAGATTCTATNAATAGTTCGATAAGAGAAATACTACAAGATGGACANGAGTTTCCATTTTTAAANACAACACAATCNCAAACACTAACNGNAGGNACAGGAACTTATGANTTTCCTTCAGANATGTCTTCAGTNGATTGGGATACTTTTTATTTAAAGACACTAACTTCAGAGTCTAATACAGCTAAAGCACTACCTACTATTTCTTTTGAAAGTTATACTAGAAATTATAGAACTATAGAAGATGCTTCAGGTACAGGTGGTAGAGCTGCTCCTAATCTTGTGTATCAAACTGCAGAAGAAAAATTTGGAGTTACACCTATTCCTAATGCAGCTTATGTAATAGAGTATGTGTATTATAAATTTCCAAATCCTTTAGGAACTAATGCTACTACGGGTGTTGCTACTGATGGAACAGATAGCACACATGATATTCCTATAATACCTGAAAGATTTAACTATATTATTATAGATGGTGCAATGGTTTATATGATGAGATTTAGGTCAAACGAACAAAGCGCACAGATACATCAACAAAAATTTATGTTAGGTATGAAAGCAATGCGTAGATTATTATTAGATGATAAACTGTACGTAGAGTCTACAATGATACAAAGACCTAAATTTTCTTCACACATGTTAAGTTTAAGTTCATAAATGGCAGACAATATACAAACATTTAAAGCCATCTGCAGAGGTGGTTTAAATACTACAGGTGATGTTTTATCACAAGGAGAGGAATCTCCGGGCAGTGCTACAAAATTATTAAATTATGAACCTGACTTACAAGGTGGTTATAGAAGAATAAGTGGTTTTTCAAATGCTTACGGTACAGTAACAGGAACTGGTTCTGTTTTAGGTGTTTGCGTAGCTGATGGAATAAACAATGGTATACTAGCTGCAAGAAAACCATCTTCAGGTAATAACTATCTTCATTTTTGGAATGGATCTTCTTGGACTGCTATTGCCACCTCAGGATCTCCAACTATGGTTGGTGTAACTAAAGTAAGATTTACTAGGTTAAACTTTGGAACTCCTAAGATTGTATTAACAGATGGTATTAATCCTGCAGCTTTGTATGATGCAAGTAATGGTTATGTACAAATAACAGATTCTAATGCACCTACTGATCCTACTATATCAGAAATATATCAAAATCATTTATTTTTAGCAGGTGATCCTGCAAAGAAAGATCAATTATTTTTTAGTGCGCCTTTATCTGAAACTGATTTTACTCCTGCTAACGGTGCAGGTAATATTAATGTAGGTTTTGATATTGTTGCAATAAAAGTTTTTCGTAATATTCTTTATATATTTGGAACTAATAATATTAAAAGACTTGTTGGTAATAATAGAACTGATTTTAATTTAGAGAATGTTACAAATAACTTAGGTTGTCTAGCAACAGATAGTGTGTTGGAAATTGGTGGTGACTTAATCTTTTTAGCTCCAGATGGTATTAGACCTATTGGTGGTACTGCAAAGATTGGTGACGTTAATCTTGAAACTGTTTCTAAACAAATACATAAGACAGTACAAAATACAATAGATACAGAAACACTTTCAGGTTTATCTGCTGTTCTTATTAGAGCTAAATCACAATTTAGNTATATGTTTTCAGGAACAAGTTCNACAGGCATATTAGGTGCATTAAGAGANAATCCTCAAGGTGGTGGATTTACTTTTGAGTTTTCAACCTTATTTGGTTTTTCTGTTACATGTGCAGATAGTGGATATATAGGAACATCAGAAACAGTTTTACACGGTGATTCTTCAGGTAAAGTTTATGCACAGGAATCAGGAACATCTTTTGCAGGTTCTAACATATTAAGTATTTATCAAACACCTTTTTTATATTTTGGTAATCCAAGAATGAGAAAAGCATTTTATGATATATCTACTTATTTAAGATCAGAAGGTGTAAACTCTTTATCATTAGGTATTGTTTATGACTTTGATGATACTGATGTTTTAACCCCTTCAAACTTATTAATAGAAAATACAAGTCCTGCAGCTGTTTATGGTTCAGCTATTTTTGATACTACACAAATTTATGATGGAAATCCTGCACCTGTAGAAACTTCAACATTTACAGGATCAGGTAAATCAATATCCTTTCGTTTTGTTGCAGAAGATACTAATGCAGCACACAGTATACAAGGATTTACAGTCACTTATGGATTAGGAGATGTAAGGTAATGGGAACAGGTTACACAAGAACAAACACAGCTGATATACAAGCAGATGAAGTTGTTAAGTCAGCACCTATAAATGCTGAACTTAATGCTGTTGTAAATGCTTTTGCAGCTTCCACAGGTCATAGTCATGATGGGACATCTGCAGAGGGTGGACCTATTACTAAACTATTAGGTATGAGTATTACGATAGGTGATGCTACTGCAGGCACAGATATTACTATCACATTTGATGGAGAAACAAATGATGGTGTAATGAAGTGGATGGAGGATGAAGACTATTTTCAATTTGATGATGATATTGTTATAAGTACAAATGAAAAACTTTATTTTAGAGACACTGGAATTTATATTCATTCTAATGCTGATGGTGACTTAGATATTATTTCTGATGGTACAGCTGCTGATTCTATCTTTTTAGACTCTGCAGGTGGTATTACTTTAGATGCTGATACAGCAAGTGCAGGTATTACCTATGCAGATAATGGAACAGCACTATTACAAATTTTTAATTCTTCCACTGATGTTGTTATAAAAACTAAAGTAGATTCTAAAGATCTTATATTTCAACAGTTTGATGGCAATGAAGTTATGCGCATTGCTGACAACAGAAAGGTCTACTTTTTTGATGAGGGTGGAGAACACATATCTTCTGATGGTACTGATTTTACATTTGCTTCTGGTAATGATATTAATTTAACTGCTACTGCTGATATTAATATTCCGGCTAATGTAGGTTTGACGTTTGGTGATGATGCAGAAAAAATAGAAGGTGATGGTACTGACTTAACTATTAGTGGTAATAATATTAATCTTACTGCTGTAGCTGATGTAGTTGTACCTGCAAATGTTGGTATAACTTTTGGTAGTGGAGAAAAGATAGAAGGAGACAACACTGATTTAACAATTACATCAGGCGCTAAAATAAACTTAACATCTGGTTCTACAGTTGATGTTACAGGTAACGTCGAGGTTAGTGGAACGTACACTGGTGGTGGTCTTATGACTACAGGTGGTAATATTGTTATTCCTGATGCAGGTAATATAGGATCTGCGAGTGATACAGACGCTATAGCCATCTCTAGTGCAGGTGTAGTAACATTATCAGCTACAACAGAAGCTAGTGCAACAAATACAGCTGCTCTTGTTGTTTCAGGTGGTGTTGGTATAGCTAAAGATGTTTGGATAGGAGATGATTTAAACTTAGATAGTGATGCAGCATTATTAACTTTTGGTGCAGATCAAGATGTTAGCTTGACACACGTTGCAGATACTGGTATACTACTAAATAGTACAAGACAGCTACAATTTGGTGATAGTGGTACTTATATTCATCAAAGTGCAGATGGAGTACTAGATTTAGTATCTGATACAGAAATAGAAATTAATGCTACTACTGTAGATCTTAATGGTAACTTAGATGTAAGTGGTACATATACTGGTGGTGGTTTAATGACCACAGGGGGAAATATAGTAATACCTGATGCCGGTTTTATTGGTTCTGCTTCAGATACAGATGCTTTACAGATTGAAGCAGATGGTGATATTGTAATGTCTCAAGACTTAGCTGTTTCTGGAAACATAACAATAACTGGTAACTTAACAGTTAATGGATCTACAACTACTGTTGATACTACGAATACAACTATTAAAGATAATTTATTAGAATTAAATAGTGGAGCTTCTAGTAACTCTAATGATGTAGGTATTATTATACAACGTGGATCTACCGGTAATGATGCTTTAATTATGTGGGATGAGTCTGAAGATAAATGGACTTTAGGTACTACTACTGCATCAGCAGGAGATACAGGAAATCTTAATATAACTGCAGGAACACTTGTAGCTGATCTTGAAGGTTCAGTAACAACTGCTGCACAATCAAATATTACAAGCTTAGGAACTTTGACTGCCCTTACTGTAGATGATGTAGCTATAGATGGTAAAGTTATTACTATGACAGGTTCTAGTAGTGATACAGCAACTATTACAGTAGGCACAAATGGAACATTAGCTATTACCACAACTGATGATTCTGCAGCTGCAGCTAATATTACAATTACAGCAGATGGTACATTTGAAGCTGTAGGTACAACAGTAACATTAGATTCTAGTGGTGGTATTAACTTAGAAACAGATGCTTTATCTGTAGGTAATGGTGGAGACACAGATGTTGTATTAACATTTAATGCTAATACTTCTGATGGTGTTATTACTTGGATGGAAGATGAGGACTACTTTCAGTTTTCAGATAACATCTTGATGAGTAGCACACAGAAAATTCAGTTTGGTGATACAGCATCTTTCATTCATCAGTCTGCTGATGGTACTTTAACTATTGATGGTGAGGCTATTATTGATCTTAATGCTTCAACTAGAGTAGATGTATCAGGAGATATAAAAGTTGGTGGTGAAGTACAAACTGCAAAAGTAGCATTTACAGATGGAGATGATGCTATTACTATTGCTGATGGTGGAGGTATTACAGCTAATACAAGTTTAACTCTTGCCTCTGGTTCTACAGTTACAGCTATAAATGACGAAGATAATATGAGTAGTAATTCAGATTCTGCTTTAGCTACTCAACAATCCATTAAAGCTTATGTAGACTCAGTATCAGCAGCTGCTAATAATGTAACAGGACTTAATGCTACAGGTGCAGAATTAAATACAGTAGCTGACTTTTCAGCTGTAAGTGTTGATACAAGCACAGCTATAGCTAATAATGATGCAATATTAATGTTTGATAATGGTAATAATATTGGCTATCGTGATGTGGATTTACTTGTTACTTATATGGAGTCTACAATAGATACCTTGTCAAGTCTTACTACAACAGGTGCATTAAATAGTGGTAGTATTAGTTCAGGTTTTGGTAATATTGATACTGGTTCATCTACAATTACTACAACAGGTGATGTTTCAACAGGAACTTTAACAGCAACTAATGCAGTATTAAGTAGATCATCAAGTAATTCTCCAAACGTAGAACCAGTTTTGCTTTTTGACAATATTGACAGTGTAATTGGTGCAAATGAAAATATAGGTTCAATTAGATTTACAACTAGTGGAGAGGGAAGTGGAAGTGATGCTAACTTAGAAAGTGGTCGTATTGCTTGTTTCTCTGAAAGTGGGCATGGGTCAACATCAAATGCAAGTGCATTAGCATTTTATACAGCTTTTTCAGAAGCAGCATCATCAAATGAACGCATGAGGATAGATAGCTCTGGTAGAGTTGGCATAGGAGGAACACCTAATACTAATTGGCGTAATGATATAGCTGATCAAGAAGTTTTAATGCTTGGTACAGAAGCAACTCTCTTTTCGGATAGTGGTGTAACAACTGAACTCTGGAACAATTCTTATGTGGATAATAGTGACACATTCAAAAATATATCAGAGAGAGGAGCTTCTCGTTATCTTCAATATCAAGGAGCGCACAAATTTTTTACTGCAGCTTCTGCAAGTGCAGGTTCAACTATAAGCACTGAAATAAACAATCAACCAAAGATGGTCATAGATATTTCAGGTAATGTGTTAATAGGAAGTAATATTTCTCATGTAAACGTTAATGATGGGCCAGACTTAGTCATTGGAAGTTCAGGTAATGCAAGTACTGATGGTAGTGCTATTGCGTTTGTTCATAATGGAGGCGACTTAAATGCTTATATAGGTGGGCAAAAACAATTTTTAACAATGGGAACATATACTTCAACGGATTTTAGATTAATTACAGCTAACACAGAACGCATGAGAATTGTGGACAATGGTGATGTGCGTTTTGGGGCGGGAAATAGTCATTCTCCTTTAATTCAAGGTACAACAAACTCTGGGCGAACAGAAGGAAGTCCAGGATATTCTTTCAACAATGATTTAAATACTGGAATGTTTCAACCTTCAGGTGAAGCAGATACGATAGCATTTTCTACTGCTGGATCAGAACGCATGAGGATAGGGTCAGCAGGTGACGTATCTATAGGAACTACAGTATCTCCACCAGTAGGTTTAACAATAACAGCAGATGAAGATAGTCATGGTGTTAATCTAACAAGACTAGCAGATAGTGGTAATCCTTCAAATGGAGAAGAATTAGGAAGTTATGCTTGGAATAGTAATGCTGAAGCAAGTAATAGTCTAGCTAGTGCTGAAGCCAGAATTGTAGCACAAGCAACACAAGATCACAGTGGAACTGTTGCAGGAACACAAATGGAGTTTTGGTGTAAACCAGATGGTGTTGGTCCGGGTTCTGCTCCATATCAAGTAATGACTATGAATGGTTATGCTTTAATGATTAGAGATACTGTAAACACTACTAATTATTTTGCTGCTTCTAAGTTGCTCATTAATGCTGAAAATCAAAATAATGGTTGTATTGTTAGTAGAGCCAGAGAAGGTTATACTGGTTATGGTTTTCACGCAGAAAATAATACAGGCACTAGGTATCCTATGTTAATTATTAATGGAAGTAATAGTATTGTAGGTTCTGTTTCTATGACAAGTAGTGCTACAGCTTTTAATACTTCTTCTGATTATCGTTTAAAAGAAAATGTTAATTATGATTGGGATGCAACTAGTACGATTAAACAGTTAAAGCCTTGTAAGTTCAATTTTAAAACAGATACAGACAACACTATTACAGGTTTTTTAGCACATGAAGCTCAATCTGTTGTATCTAATTGTGTAATAGGTGAGAAAGATAAACTAGATGACAAAGGTAATCCAGAATATCAAGGTATAGATCATAGTAAATTAGTACCATTATTAGTAAAAACAATACAAGAACTTGAAGCAAGAATAGCTAAATTAGAAGGAGCTTAAAAATGGCAGCGACATGGACAATAACAAGCACCCAATATGATATTAAAGGATCAAAAGGTGATAATCAAATAACAACATTACATTGGGAATGTACTGATGAGGATGGAGAACATAGAGGTAGAATTTATGGATCAACAGCCATACCAGAGCCATCAGGTACGTTTATTGAATACGCAAAAGTTACAGAAGAGCAAGCAAAAAAATGGTTACTTGCAGTGATCGGTGATGATCAAGTTAAGGCTTATGAGGATAGCGTAGCTAATCAGATTGCATTAAGTAAAGCACCCACACAGGGTAGTGGAAAGCCTTGGTAAATGAGTAGAGCAAGAGACATTGCTAATCTACAAAGTGGTGGCGTTATAAATGACGCTAGTGCAGACCTAGACTTTCGTATTGAGAGTGGTGGTAACGCTAATATGTTATTTGTAGATGGCGGTAATGATGTTTTAGTTATAGGACAAAACGCACCAGACACTACTATATCAGGTGGTAAACCTGCTTTTCAAGTTATTGGTTCTGGATTTGATGGAATGGCTGCTATAACTAGAAGAGATAGTGGTGTTTATGGACCAGCTTTAATACTTTCTAAAAGTAAAAGCACAACTCCAGATAATTATTCAATAGTTGCAAATGGTGATACTCTCGGTGGTATTACCTTTATTGGTGATGATGGAACAAACCTTGATACTTATGGTGCTACAATACAAGCAGTGGTAGATGGCACACCGGGTGAAAATGATATGCCTACAAGACTTGTTTTCTCAACAACTGCTGATGGTGCAGCTAGTCCTACTGAACGCATGAGGATAGATAATTCTGGTAATGTAGGTGTTGCAATGACACCAGACAGTGCTGTTAAGCTAAGTGTAAGTGGCGCAATTGGACCAACAAACGGATCAGAATCTGCACCAACACACACTTTCTATAGTGATGCAGACACTGGAATGTTTAGAGCTGCTGCAAACACACTTGCTTTTTCTACAGGTGGATCAGAACGCATAAGGATAGATAGCACAGGTAATGTTGGTATTAATACGACTAGTACTCCTAAAAGACTAAATATAGTTGGTAATAGTACTTATTATCCTTTATCACTTGATAGCACAAATACAGATTATGCTATGGAATTTAGTAGAAATGGTACATCAGAATGGTGGCTAAAAGCAAGTTCTAGTGTGTTTCAAATTCATGAAAATGGAGTTGGCGATCATTTTACTGTAAACTCAAGTGGTGGTGTAGGCATTGGTTCAACTAATAGTGAAAGTTATCCATTATTTGTAAAAGGTTCAAATATTAGTTCTGGAGGTGGATTAGCTACATTATGTCTTCTTGATTCTGGAACTGCTTACAATGGCACAAATCCTGGTGGTGGTGTTACTTTTAGAGGTAAGTATAATAATGGTGGTTCAACAACAAATTTTGCAACTGTACAAGGAATAAAAGAAAACACTACTGATGGAAATTATGCTACTGCATTACGTTTTACTACAAGGGCAAATGGTGGAAATTTAATTGAACGATTAAGACTAGCTAGTGGTGGTAAAGTATATACGTGTGACACTTCTGGTGGTAATCCTCATAGATTTCTTGTTTCTAATAGAGTTTCAATAGCACCTAATGGTTCTAAAACTCATACAATAACTGGAATGTATCAAGGCTATGCTACATTAAAAATAGGTTACAGTGATGGAAATGCTCAATATGCACATGTTGTTGTTGAATTAGGTGGATCAATGTTTTCTTCTAGTAATGGTTATAATGCAACTGTAGTTGCTAATGATTCGTCTACTATGAGTGTTAGTATAACAAAAAATCTTGCAAGTTATGTTGTTACAGTAAACGCAGGAAGTAACTTTGCGTATGGTTCAATAGAATTAAGTGGTGGAGCTTTTAATGTAAGCACAGGTGCATCTTATGCATTTAGTTAATAGGAGAGTAAAATGTCAGCGACAATTACATATACAGTAATAGAAACAAAATTTAATCCATCAGACAATGGTATTGTTTTAAGTGTTACATTAAATATGATGGCAAAAGAAACTGGAAAAAGAGCTTGGTCTCAGTCTTTTTGTACAGCATTGCCTGATATAACTAGAGATGATGCAAAATTTACAGATATAAATTCTCTATCTGGAACAGCATTAGAAACAAAGCTAATAAATTTTGCTAAAAATAATTGGGGTTATCCAGAAAATGCTGTGCCTTCAATATCAGCTATGGAAAAATATGCAAAAACCGAAGCTAGTAATCAAGGATCAGAATAAAATGGCAGCTACATGGAAAATAACAAATACTCAATATGACATCAAAGGGTCAAAAGGTGATAATCAAATAACTAGATTATATTGGGAATGTACAGACAGTGAGGATGTAACAACTGATGGCGAAACTGTAACGCATAGAGGTAGAGTGTATGGATCAATAGGTATACCAGAGCCATCAGGTATATTCATAGAATATGCAAAGGTAACACACGAAAATTGTCTGACTTGGTGTAAAGCTATTATGGGTGATGAACAAGTAAAGATGTATGAGGATACAGTACAAAATCAGCTAAATTTAGCAAAAAAGCCCACACAGGGATCAGGAAAACCGTGGTAAAATATGTTCGATCCCATTACTATTGGAGCTTGCCTAACCACAGC